>Ga0208648_1000456_pt1 | contig 42217 bp, 28 predicted proteins | sample AntAceMetag02UKL_FD_184772 | JGI IMG/M metagenome (GOLD analysis project Ga0208648, IMG submission 184772) | Saline lake microbial communities from Ace Lake, Antarctica - Antarctic Ace Lake Metagenome 02UKL (SPAdes) (version 2) | ecosystem: Environmental > Aquatic > Non-marine Saline and...
ATATACGATAAAATGAAATAATAATTTACTCCGTATTTTATAGTATAAAATGAGTGCAATAACCAAACATACAAAACCAACTATGGTAACGAAAATATAGCCGAAAACTGTAAGATGAATCATAAAAGATTTTATCTATTTGTTATTTTCTGCTCATAAAACCAAGCCTAAAATTATTTTAAAATTAAAACTAAATATCCAACAAAATAAAACAAAATGTTTCTTTTATCAAAATAAATACTAATTCTATTAAAACCGTTTTTTGTATTTTAAATAACAAACAGCATTTCAGGGTTAATATAAGCAGCAGGCCTGATGAAATGTTTTTAGCAAATTCGATTTGAGCTTGGCCGCTATATTTCCATTTAATAACAAGGCTATACATCTTTTCCCTGTATGCAGATTTTTTATATTCTGTATTTTCTTTCAAATCTCAGAAGGTTGTTAAAATTGTACAGGATGCTTGTGTGGGGAAGGGATACGTAAAATAAACTTATTTTCAACAAAAACATATAGGTTTTTTTCACCAAAAGTATTCCAAGTTGAACAATCCCCGGAAAATCCTTCCCCGAAATTTTTAGATAAAACATTAAAAACCGTCGATAAGTACATAGATGGAATGTAGTTCAACATAGCCTGCTCCGATTTCTCGGAGGACTCATCGCCGGTTTTCCGCTTTGGCGGAACAGGCTTTGCAGACCGATCAGATTCCTATTTATTGTACACCGTTATTAATTAAATAAATCTATTAATTTTCGAAAGAAAGACTTGCTGTTTAGTGAAAAAATCTGATTAGTCTTTACTTTAATTTCTTCTTCCATATTATTTATTATCTGATCTTTTTGCCTAATATGTCTATGCAATTTATCCAAGTCAGATTCAAGTTCAACATTAACATCTAATAGCTTGAGTTTTGCTAAATCTTACAAAGTTAACGTATATGCGTATTAATCTGACTGTTAACTTTTGAATTTTCTTAAATTTAGCAAAGCTTAACGAACTATTATATATAAAATTGCAATTGAATTATTTAATTAATTCATATATTTACTGATATTAAAACAATTAAGATTTATGCTATCTAAGAAAGCTCAATATTCATTGTATGCATTAGTAAAACTGGCTTAAGAAGAAGGCAGAGGACCCATATTAATAAAGGAAATTGCTGAAAGTGAAAATCTTCCAAAAAAATTCTTGAGAACACTACAATTGCCGATATAGTTATGAGAGAAGGAGATTTAAATATAAAAAGATAAAAAATTTACATGTATTGTCTACTTAATCCTTAGAGATTATAGTAAATAGTTTATATTTGTAAAAACATTTTAAGTTTAAAAACTCTTTCAAATACTATTGGCATGAATACAAGACTTTTACACAGATCTTTTAGGATAATGAATTCCTATATTAACAGAGGTTTAAGAAGACCGGGAAAATTAAGTACTAAATTTTCAATAAAAGAATTAAAAGAAGAACAAGATTTAAAAATTAAGTATTTAGGTGCAAAAGAAGACGAGCTTGTCAGTTTTGTTAAATTTTACTTAAAAAACAGCACAAAATCCATTAGTTCAAGGTTTAATAACCAACTTTTTTCGGGTCATAATAAAGCTGCACTGGTTGGTGATCTGTTAGCAGCAGTTACTAACACTACTATGGCTACATTTGAAGCCAGTCCTGTCGGTACATTGTTGGAAGAGGAACTTGTAGATTCCATAAACAGGATAATAGGTTTTACTAACAAAGGTAATAAAGGCGAGGGTATTATGACAACCGGAGGAAGCCAGGCTAATATGTTGGCTTTGATATGTGCAAGAAATAATAGTATTAAAGAATGTAAAAATAAAGGAGTGTATGGAGAAAGTTTAGTCGGGTTTGTATCAGAAGACTGTCATTATTCTTTCGCTAAAATGTTCAATATTATTGGTATAGGAAGTGAGAATCTGTTGAAAGTAAAAACTGACAGCAACGGACAAATGGATACACTTGATTTAGAGAAAAAAATACAGACTTCTGTAACGCATGGAAAGAAACCTTTCTTTATTGGGGCAACTGCCGGAACAACGGTATATGGGGCTTTTGATCCGATCGATAAAGTTTCTAAAATAGCTGAAAAGTATAATATATATCTGCATGTTGATGGAGCATGGGGAGGTCCTGTAATATTCAGTCAAAAACATTTTGATTTGATCAAAGGCATAGAAAAAGTAGATTCTTTTAGTATGGATGCTCATAAATTATTGGGAGTTCCGTTAACAGCAACATTTTTTCTTGTAAAAAAGTCAGGAACTTTATTATCTAACTTTAGTGAGGACAATAGTGAATATCTTTTTCATCAGGATAGTAATGAGAATATTAATTTAGGTCCGAAATCAATTCAGTGCGGAAGAAGAGTTGATGCTTTAAAAGTTTGGTTTTCGTGGAAGGCGAAAGGATATTCAGGTTTGGAGCAAATCGTAGATAAAAACATCAACACAATGCAATGTATAGTTAATTACATCAAATCTGTTCCTGAATTGGAAATAATAAAAAATCCTATGTATCTGAATGTATGTTTCAGAATTAAAAGTAACTCAAATATCCCGACACAAAATTCAGATTTATTGAAAGTTAGGGGTCGTCTTATAGAAAATAATGATTTTTATATAAACTACTCAAAAGACAAAAACGGGCTTCTGTTTTTCAGACTTATTGTTCTTAATCTCAATACAAAATTGAAAGAATACTACTTATTGATTGATAAAATTCTTAAATATTCAAGAGAACTTGTTAATACAAAAAATGACACTATTATAGCTACTTGATTTAATTGATAAATTATAAAATATAGGCTTTGCATATAGATTATGTAACCGTATTAATTCTATTAATTGTTTTCTTTTCCTCAATGGTCAGGTCAGCTTTTGGTTTTGGTGACGCATTAATATCTATGCCATTGATAGGAATGCTTGCCGGTTTCAAAGTTGCTACTCCATTAGTAGGATTATGTGCGTTGGTAGTAGGAGGTGTAATACTTTTTTCAAGTTGGGATAAAAAATATTTTCAAATTACTTGGCGTCTGATAGTAGGTTCTTTAATTGGGATACCTTTAGGTATTTTTGGTTTTCAAGTTTAAAATGGTCTATTAATGCCAATCAAAATAGCGAGTCAATTTGTTCAGACTCATCTCAATGTATTGGATTTATTTCAGGTACTTTATAATTATCTATAATGAACTCAATTGTTTCATTTAGTAATAGTTTATCTTGACTAAAAGTATTATTTGTCAATGCAAAGAGAGAAATAAATAAAACAATATTTTTCATAACTTCAATTAATTTAAAAAGCTCTCAAATGGCTCTGATTAAATGGTGTACAACTTATTAGTATTTTATAAATCCTCCCCCAAAAATAGTAAAATAAGCTGAAACTAAATGAAAAAATGAATTATCGCAGCAAGGCCTGAAAAGGCTTACAGGATTTGTATAATACTCACCAAAAGTATTCCATGGTGAATAATCCCCGGAAAATCCTTTCCCGAAATTTCCAATTAAAATATTAAAAACCGTCGATAAGTAAATAGCTGCATGGGATGTGGTTCAACTTGGACTCATCGCTTGGTTTCCGATATTATGGAACAGGCATAGCAGACTGCTCAGAGTTCTATTTATTACCACCTGTGCTTTATTTACCATATTTATCAAAAATAATCTGACTAGCCATAAATATTCAATAATTAATTTACAATCGTCTTACTCAAAATATGAGCGCACGATAAAGCGATGCAGCTTATAATTGCAATTGTTTAATTATTAGAGGTACAATTAGTCATATCTGAATATCTTCCAAAGTTCGAGACTGCTTGTTCTAATGTGCTACCAAATTTGATAAATACTTCTTCGTAATTACTTATCAAAAAGGTTGTTTTAACAGCTCCCATGTTGTATTCCGTACTATAGTCTTGAAAATACTTTTCTACAGGACCACTTAAAAAAGCATGTATATCTAGCATTTTTACTGGTGTCTCGCATGAAAAATCAAGTTCTGCAAAATCTATTGTCTTAATTTCAGGTGATGGTTGAGTTTTGAAATAAACCTTCAAATTCTTAAGATCGCAAACATAAGACCATTGTGTTCCACTCCAACTGAATTTCTTTAACATATCAAAACCATATTCAATTGCAGGTGATTTTGAAGGATTAAATTCTTTGGTCATTTTGGCACCATAATTAAAAACCGGCATCTGATCGTTCTCCAAATCAATTTTTTTAGTTCCACCAAAACCTTCATATTCTTTTATCAACTTTAGTTCTTCGGCATAAGCTGTATTTGCAAGTACAGATATAGGCAGGTCTTCTCCTTTATATACTACTACCTTGCCGTCTAAAAACTCAATTACGGCAGCATTTCCATTACGATCAGCTGTAAAGAAATGCCAACTCCATCCTTCAATTGACAAATCATGTGCACTCTGTACTACTTGATCAATAGTTTCAAAACTATCTAAAGCATATTGCATCCATAAACACATAAATATTTTGGATTTAGTAGAATCATCAACAGGCCAACTCGTTCCTGCCAGAGACATTTCTTCAATGAATAGACCAGCTTCGTTCATTCCTCCGTCTGGGAAATCCCGACAAAATCTATTCACAGTAACAGAACCGTATTTGGAAGTCCATTCCATTTTAGGGTTTGGAACAGCCTGGTTATACGCTAATTCAGTCCATGACTTGCACTGCTTTTGTACATTTCTCTTGTTAATAACAACAATACCATGGGCATGTTTACCTTTATCAAGATTATGCCCTGCAATTACAATTGAGTCCTTTTCCAACATAAATGTTGAGCAGGAATGCTCTTCTATTTCCTGAGCGATGCTATTAAATGACAGACCTTGAAAAGAAAGTATTAGTCCCAAAAAAATAATTTTTTTCATGCTTTTAATATTTATTCCATATGTTTTATTACGCCAGATTATTGAATTCTCATTTCATTGGAGTATTGGTGCTAACGTATTAGTATTTTATAAATCTACCCCCAAAAATAGTAAAAGAAATTTAAACGAAATGAAAAAAAGAAACATTGCATCAAGGCCTGAAAAGTCTTACAGGATTTGTATAATACTCACCAAAAGTATTCCAAGGTGAACAATCCCCGGAAAATCCTTTCCCGAAAATTTCCAGATAAAATATTAAAACCCGTCATTAAGTACATAGATGGGATGTAGTTCAACATAGCCTGCTCCGATTTCCCGGAGGACTCATCGCCGGGTTTCCGCTATTGCGGAACAGGCATTGCAGACCGCTCAGAGTTCTATTTATTGGCAATAGTATTTCTTATGGTTGTTGTTTGGTTGCTGCAATTACAATTTCTCTAATATTTACTCCTTGTGGTTGATTGTAAGCGTACCACATTGCATTGGCAATGTCATTAGGATTTAAAATTTCACCCATATCTTTTTTCCAATTTTCATATCCTTCTTTAATATCTTCAGATGTTGTGTGTGATAATAATTCTGTTTCTACTGCTCCAGGAGCAATTGTTACCATTCTAACATTAGATAAAGCAGCTTCTTCACGAGCATTTTCCGTTATTGCGTGAACTCCAAATTTTGTTCCGCAGTATACTGCGTGGTTTGGAAAAGTTTTTCTTCCTGCAATAGAGCTTGTATTTATAATTGTTCCAGATTGTCGTTTTTTCATTTGTGGTAAAACAGCTTGCATTCCATTTAATAAGCCTAATATGTTCACGTCAAACATTTTTTTCCATTCAATTGGGTTTTGGGTTGCAATATCACCTAGGAGCATCATTCCGGCATTGTTAATCATACAATCTACTGGTCCAAACTTCTCTTCCGCTTCTGTAATAGCATTTTTTAATACCTCTATATTTGTAACATCTACTTTTTTACATAAAGTATTTGGCAGATTAAAACCTTCTATTTTTTCAATTCTTCTGGCTAACAAAAGTAAAGGATGTCCGTTTTTAGAGAATAATTTTGCTGTTGCTTCTCCAATTCCAGAACTCGCTCCTGTTATTGCAATTAATGGCTTATTCATATTCATTGTTTTTTTAATGTTTGAGTAATTTTATATTATTGCCAACGATTGTGTATATGTAATATTACATTTATTTTTCTATTACAATTTTAAAAGGTACATATATACCGCCAATTTCGGCGTATATATGCACCTTTTAGGATGAATCATCAAATATTCCATCCAAAAGGTTTTTATTATTTTTAATAATTAATAACACAAGCTACTTTATTTGAATATTTTCTGTTAATAAAACCATGCCCCAAAACAAAAAAAACTAATTGTCCTACAAAATAAAACAATATATTCCATATATTCTAAATAAATTTTAAGATAAATAAATAAAAATTCTATCTATTAATGACTCGCTAATAAACCATGGTGATCAAATCTCAATTCTTAATTCCCAAATCCCAATTCTTAAATCCCTGCTGAACGGATTTTGCAAACCGCTCACAATAAAAAATAATTTTCTAATTATTATTATATTTAAAATTTATTTTTTAGAAAAAAATTTATGCCTGTCGTCTGTTATCAAATAAAAGACCAGTCTGCTCCTCATTATATAACTTTACATTTGTAAAATGGATAGATGTATTTACAAGAAAAAAGTACAGGGACATCTTGATTGAAAGTTGCTGCTTATAATTGTCAGGAACAATATAAAAAAAGTCAAGTAAATGATTAATGAAAAGGCTAGTATGTTCGAATGCAATTACAAATTGCAATTTTCAAAGAGCGAGAACCAGCCTTTCTTTATTTTCTTGTTATTTTGTATTGGGATAGATATGAATATTATTTTGTAATCTTGCAATTTTGGATGCATTAGCATTTGTTTTTATGTCTTAATACTTTATTAAATTATGAAAAAGTTATTTTTTGTTGCATTTTTACTTTTAGTAAATTTACTTGTATTCTCCCAATATCGTGAGGTATTACTTGATGATTCAGGCAATCCTATTATAGTAAGGTTGTTTGATGAGGGATCAGTTAAGAATTATTTCCTGAATGAGGTATCAGATGATGGCCTTTATACCATTGATACAGAGGAAGGTAAACTCTTTCTTGATGCCGGATTGCATGGAGAATCTTCTCAAGGAATTAATAATCCTTTAGTCCGTTCAGATATGATGAACAACTTCGATCCTTCACTAACACCAAACGGAGATTTTGTGCAAAAAATATCATATACGCCAGATGGTGAATTTATTGCGGTATTACATAAACATAGTGATAATCTGTTTCTTTATAACTCTAGTAATTTTGAGGTTGAACAAATAATAGATCTTGGACGGGGACCAATGGACATGAAAATCACTAACGACTTTATTTATGTTTGTTGTTATTATGCAAAAGAAATTCAGATAGTTGATTTACAAACTTTTTCGGTTACTTCTACCATTATACTGGATAAAAATCCCTGCCAGATTGAAATCAATCCCGAAAATAGTATTGCTTACGTGGGTTTAACTGATGACGACAAAGGTGCTATTGCAGCATTTAGTTTAGATGATGGAAAACAAATTTTTGAAACATCTGATCCGAAGATCTATTTAATAGGAAGAAGTGGGATCAATGGTAGGGTAGGATTTAAATTCATGAAATTTTATCTAAGCCCTGGTGGCGATAAAATTATTGCAGCAAATAGTGAGTTTAATATGTCTGGTATATATAGTGCCGTAAATGGAGATTTGCTGCAAACATATAGCCCTGGTGATTTATTAGGGGCAGGTTTTTCAAATTCTGGTGATACTTTGTTTTGTGCTTTTTTAGAGCATCCCAGTAAGTTATATAAAGCTTACAGGATTGATATGACAAACCTGACAGTTATAGATTCAATTGTTGCTTCAACCCTCTCCCTCTTCTCTGGGGATTTTGCAGACTTATGTGTTAGCTCTGATGGTTCGAAGATGCTATCAACAGGTGACTGGCTTGCTAGCGATTATTATTATTTTGATTTTAAGACTTATCAGTATAATACTATTCCTGCCGCCAGCCTAAAATTCTCTAATACGGTTCTGAAAATTGAAGATCTTGATTATGCAGTTGTATTTAACTTGGGATATTTTGATATTGTCGATATGAATACCGGACAATTGGTAGTAACATCAACAGATGATATTGAAGTTGGTTGGACCGGAGCGATTTCTCCGTCAGGAAACAAAATGTTTCTGAGCGATTGTGTTACCGAGCATACAACATTTGAACATTTTGGTGAAGAATTACATGCAATAGATATTAGCGATCCTTCCAGCTACATCGTAGATACTTCATATTATGCTGGAAATGCTTATGAAGCAGATGAAACTAACATGGCATACCTGATTGATGATGGAAAGAAATTAATAGCCTGTAATAAGCTTTCACATAACATAAGTGTGGTAGATGTTGAAACCGGACTGACCGACACATTAATATACCACAAAGGTATTTCAGGATTTAAAATAATACCTGATAAAAACCAGGCAATTATATTCGCTGATTATCATGACACTATTCGGATTCTTGATTTGGATACATATAAATATATTGCAAATCTTTATATTGGTGATGTTAATGTTAATGTTTTGGTAGTATCAAATGATGGTCAGTGGGCTTATTTATTAGATTATAATCCAAACGGAGGGTTACAGGGCCATCTGAGTAAAGTCAGGCTTGATGGCGCTGCCAGCAGTATTGTAGATAAAATTCCACTTAATGCACAATGGGCTCGTTACTGGAATTTAAGTGCAGGAATTGTAATTTGTGGAGCAGCAGATATTACCCCTGATGGGAAATACTTTTTTTATTTAGAAAAGAATGAATATGACGATTATTTTATTGGAATAGTAGATGTCGAGGGAATGAAAATTGTTGCTTCCCTGCCCACAGATGCTAATGCAATTTTTGGCTTTGCCTTCTCCGATGATTCTAAATGGGCACTTCCCCTGTGTTACACGTATTCTCTTCCAATTGTTTACATTGATGGAGAGAATTCTTTTATTAATACCTCTTTCCCCGTAAGCTATCACAGTCTTTCTGCTGCATATAACCCTGTTGATGGATTGTTTTATGCATTGCAGAGTCTATATCAATACCATGCAGTTGATCCGGAAACTGGTGAAATTGTTAAGACTTTCGATACAAATGATAAATTTCAGTTTAATATCAAAATTGATAATGCTGGCAATCCCGCTGTATTAACCACTACAAAGCTGATTTATAAGGATGAAATTTACCCAATGATTGGGAAATCAACAGAAATGAACTATTATAAGGACCAAGATATCTTTGTAATTCCTGTACCAGGGCCCGACAAAATTGTAACTTTTGGGGATCTTTTGGTTGATATTCCTGAAAATCCGCCATGTGTAAGACAAAAAACATTCGATATCATCCAAAATCCCACAAATGAAAGTATACTAATAAAGGCTGATTTTTTCATCAATAGAATAGAAATAATGGACATTACAGGAGCGGTTCAGATAAAGGAAAAGCTTAACGGATACAATCCTACGGTGAATGTTAGCATGCTCAAAAGCGGAATTTATTTGGTTCGGCTAATTTCAGGTGCTGATGCTCTAACTCAAAAAATGTACGTATTCTAATAATTATAGCCCGAAGTTTAAGGTGTTGTGATAGATTACACTGGAGCTATGACCCTGTTGCATCAGGGCCTGAAAAGGCTTACAGGATTTGTATAATACTCACCAAAAGTATTCCACGGTTAACAATCCCCGGAACATCCTTTCCCGAAATTTTCAAGTAAAACATTAAAATCCGTCGATAAGTTCATAGATGGGATGTAGTTCAACATAGCCTGCTCCGTTTTCTCGGAGGACTCATCGCTGGGTTTCCGCTTTGGCGGAACAGGCTTTGCAGACCGCCAGAGTCCTACTTATTAGCGGTTCGTTGTTTTTTCTTTTTTTTGTTATCTGCTGTCCAAAAGCGAAACTGTTAATTGTCGTCATTGTTTTTCAATTAATGATATATTATTCTTTACACCTTTAATTAAAAGCCATAGAGTTATTGAAATTTCTCCTAAAATCCAGAAAGGCATTGCAAATTGTGAAACAAGAGTTTGGTAATTGGGGAAAAGCAACGATGTAAAACTTGGTATAATGTAAGCTACTCCATTAAGAATTAGAAATACTCCAATTATACGAGGAATGAATCCTGACTTATAAACCAATTGTCCAAATGGTATTAACCAAAGCCCCCAGAACAATTGTAATGTCAACGTGCCGTATTCATTAATATTAAGAAATAGCATTGCTAAATCTTGTCTTTGACTAAGTTCAAATGTTTTTAAAATTTCTCCTTTTAAAATCATGAGGGTAGTAATATTGAATGCTCCCATTATAAAAACGACAGGTAGCGTCAAAAAAAACAATATAACCATAAGTTTAGCCTGACCTTCATTTACGTGTCTGAATAAGCGGTAAAGAACTAATAACATAAATACACAAATAGTAGCACTAAAAAGGTCATTAATGATACCTGTTCTAAATAAAAATTCATTGGTGAGTATTTTATTGGCAGTTGCAACTACATCTCCCTTTACTATAATTTTTGATGGTAAATACATCATACCATAGATGCCTGTTATTACCCAAATAAGATACAGAAAACCCGCAAGCCTTGCGGTCTTTTTGAGTGAACTTAAATTTGTTTCCATACGATTTGATTTTAAGGATTTTTATAATGATGCACAAATGTTAATATATGAAATAATTTTCTCTGAAAGGCAATGATGTATAAAATGAATATGATGTTGCGGTTTTCAAAGTTGTGTCTTATCGTTTCGCTGACTCACTGGGGCCACTGGTATGGCGACTCCTTTGAAGAGCAGCCAAAGTGCGAGCGTCACTTCAAACACGAGCATTGGTAACCAGATGAAAATGTTCACGTCTTCGGAAAGGAATCCTAATAGTTGCAAGGGAAGTGCAACCACTAACAGCATCGATGCAAAAAGGCCACACCATGCTAGTAAAACTGGGATGCTTCGGGCACGCAGAAAGAGGTAAGAGTATAACGTGCTCCCCACGGCGAAGCAAGTTCCTGAGATGAGGGTACTCGAACTGTCTTGTTGCAACAGAACCCCTCCAAGAGCATGTACAGTCGCAGAGTCTGGGGCAGCCATCATAGTACTCGCGGTCGCTAACGACAGCAACCCCAGTGTCCATACAGCGGAAAAGGCAATGATCATACCCTCAGCGATGCGACAGCACAAGGCCAGTAACGCAATGTAGGGATTCTGACTGCGCGTGAGCACAAACAACGCCACGGCTAATACCGCTGCAATGAAGAAAGTAAGAAGGCTGAACAAGGCAGACAAGCGCACAAGAGACACATGTTGAGCAATGCTTGCGAGTATTGCTGCGACCCCATCGGCACCGCTTGTTGCTTGGTTAGATATGGTCATAGAGATGAGGCTGAAAGCGATGTAGAAGAGAAACATGAAACCTGCAACTTTTGCGGCCTTTCTGAGTGGGTTAACTTTATTTTCCATATGCTTTATTAAGTTTTGTATAAGACGATTTTATAAATGAATTAGTTACTTTTTAGTGTTGAATTAGTTTCTTTATAATCTAACACAACTGTCAAGTTACAAAAGTCAGTTCCGAAAAAATTTCATTGAAAAGTCTCCCGATGACTTTAAACTGTAACATTATCTGTCGTTTTACAATGACCGCCAACGTTCAGTGTAAGAAGCGTTGGGCATTTTGAAGCACTTCACTTTCTTACAACTGATATTTTTATTAAAAGTACTCATATTTAATTTACCTACTTATTGCCCAATGATTTTTACACTTTGTTGAACTAAATCCCTACGGGTAAGCTTTAATAAAATATTTCCATAATTTTTATTTCCAAATTCTTATATCTGCAAATATACTGATTCAAAATTATTCCAATTTCTCTTTTTTTCCTTCCCGAAATTTCCAATTAAAACATTAAAAACCGCAGATAAGTACATAGATGGGATGTAGTTCAACATAGCCTGCTCCGATTTCTCGGAGGACTCATCGCTGGGTTTACGCTATCGCGGAACAGGCATTGAAGGCCGCTCAGAGTCCTATTTATTAGCACACGTTATTTATTTAATAAGCTGTCTAATTGGTCATATAGTTTTTTACCAGCACTAGGTCTAAGAGCTTTGTTCGTAACTACTTTCCCCTTTTTGTTTACTATCATATATTGAGGAATCATTGGAATAAAGATTCCCTTGTCAATAAGGTCAGCTTTCAAAATACTATCTAGTTTTAGATGGTTACCCTTCAAGTTATGCTCAATGATGAAATCGAACCATTTTTCCTCGTCAAGGTCAGTGTCAGAATTCAGATAGACAATTTCAATTTTATTGTCATGCAAGAAATTGTGCAAAGTTTCATTATGTTTGAATTCTTCAATACATGGGGTGCACCAAGTAGCCCATCTGTCAATATAAATTGGTTTGCCTTGGAGTCTATTGGTTAAATTTTCGAATGATTCGATAGGATCATCTTTATCCAAAATATAAATGGCCGGAGCTAACTCAAAGTTTTTATTGCTAGTGCAACTAACAAGGATAATTAGAATGCTGAAAAGAAGTAATTTGTTTTTCATGTTTACGTATTTTAATGTGTGCTAACGTATTAGTATTTTATAAATCGTCCCCCAAAAATAATAAAATAAGCTGAAACTAAATGAAAAAATGAATTATCGCAGCAAGGCCTGAAAAGGCTTACAGGATTAGTATAATACTCACCAAAAGTATTCCATGGTGAACAATCCCCGGAAAATCCTTTCCCGAAATTTCCAATTAAAACATTAAGACCCGTCGATAAGCACATAGCTGCATGGGATGCAGTTCAACATTGCCTGCTCTGATTTCTCGGAGGACTCATCGCTGGGTTTCCGCTATTGCGGAATAGGCATTGAAGGCCGCTTAGAGTTTTATTTATTATAAACCGTATTTAAATTTACCATTTTAATATGAAGCAAGAGCGAATACAATAAAAACTAATGGTCAAAAATCTTTAGCTACTCGAAATGCACCTTTAATATCTGGATTATAATCTAAAAATTCTCCAATGTCAAATAATTCGGTACTATCTGGCTGCTTGATTCTTGTATAAATAACTTCAAGTTCAGATTGCCATAATAACCTAAAATTTGTTCCTAATTTATTATTAAGCCAGTTGATGTAAGACTTGGCATCATATCTATTAACCATAATTGGCGAATTTGGGGTGCTTAACCTATTATCAACAGATCTAAATCTTGAATATTCATAATTTGAAACACATTGTGTCGCAACACTAAATTCATGATCTGATATAGTTCCAATTTTCCTCTCGAATGAAATCATTTCGATTGTCCTACCTCCAATTTCTGGGAACTTAAAACTATATGATGTTTTTGATAAAAGTGCTTCATCAAATTCAATACAATCTGGCAGTGCTATATAAGAACCTTTTTCTGAAATCGAATGTTGCTGGAGAAATTTAATTATTAATGGAGAACATTTCAATTTCCGATCCGACTCCATATCTACATTATTATTGATGATTGACCATGCCACAAGGAATTCTTGAATAGAATAGTGAGCAAATCTAAAATTTCCAGTTGAGTTTCTATTAAGTAATGATCGACCACCAAATTCAAATTTGTGAATAAATCTCAATTGATCATTGTTTCGCAATCTTTGTTGTATTTGAATTTCAGATAATTCGCGCACCCCAATAGATTGCATGATACATGCTATCCTTGAACATGCATACCAAAGAATTTGGCTATTGGGGCTTACTTCAAAGTTGAGTTTTCTTAGCTTTCGCTCTTCACGTTTTAACCAAGCAGATACGAGTGTTTCGTAAATTGTATATTGATTCCAGCTTTTTATAATTTGGTCATTTGCTGGTTTTTGTAACTTGCCAGGGTTTAGATTATTTGTTAATGGAGAAAGATTAAAAATATCAAAAATACCCTTGCTCTTAAATACTTCTTTATTATAGTCTATTTTATCTAGCTGTGTATATATTGCTAATTCATCTTCAGCTACTATGAAATCATCAATATATGCTAGAAGTAACGGTCTAGATTTTAAAGACCCCATATCTTTGGCAATTTTTATACCTTTTGTAAGTTTTTTATTTTTGTTAAATAAATGTAGGAAACGAAATGGAAACCGTTTCTTAAGGTATGTATTGCATTGTTTGTCATTGAATGGTGCTAAGAAATACATAGGACAGATATAGCCTCCAATTTCTACTCTTCCAGATCGACCAAACGGATCAATGCCTTTTTCGGGAAAATACTGAGTTCGGCATGTAATTATTACTCGGCGAAAACCACTTGATGCATCTAAAATCTCAATTAGTCTTTCTCTTATTCTACCATATGCGACAGGATCTTCATCTAAGGCATCAAGTAAAAGAATTGTTGATTTCTTGTTTTCAATTTTTGAAATCGTTTCAAGTGTAGACTCATTGAGTTTATGAAGAAATGAAGTGAACTTTTTGGGCCAAAATCCGCCTAATTCCATTAATTTAAGCATCAATAATAAAGATGTCTTACCCATCCCTGCGTCTCCAATTATAAACAATTGGTTTCTTCCATCCTTAGTAGCGACTTGACCTGATAGAAATCTATTTATTGTTTCAAATGCACCAATTTCGAGATAGGAAATCGCACCAAAAAAATCTTCATCGAAATCAGCAGGATTATGATGTCGAACATTTGGTTGTACATAGAATTTTGCAAGTTCCTCGGGATAAGGAAATATTTCAACTATCTTATTTAGTTCTTCTGATTTTTTTTTTCGAAGAATAGAAATTTTCCTCACTAATGGTTTGAGAAGGGTCTCGGCAGAAAATTTAATTATCTCTAATTCGTCTAACATATAATTATTTTATATAATATACCAATTGTTAACTTGAACGATTCTATATGGTTTATAACGTATTAGTATTTTATAAATCGTCCCCCAAAAATAGTAAAATAAGCTGAAACTAAATGAAAAAATGAATTATCGCAGCAAGGCCTGAAAATGTTTACAGAATTTGTATAATACTTACCAAAAGTATTCCATGGTAAACAATCCCCGGAAAATCCTTTCCCAAAATTTCCATTTAAACAATAAAATCCGTCGATAAGTACATAGCTGCATGGAATGTTGTTTAACATAGTCTGCTCCAATTTCTCGGAGGGCTCATCGCTCGGTTTCCTCTATTGCGGAACAGGTATTGAAGGCCGCTTAGAGTCCTATTTATTAGGCAACGTTTTTTTATTCTATTAGTTTTTCTCTGTGTTTCTTTGTTATTTCCCAAATTTTTTCATCCTCAATTGCAATTAATTTTAAATATTCTGGTAAATAACTTTCAGTTATAATATCAATAAGAAAGTATCTACCATTATTGTCGGTTTTTGGAATTTGAAATTTTATTCGATTAGTTTCAATAATTGTAAGCTCTTCTTTTTGCTGAATCGATAATAATTCCCCTTGTAAGACAATCAAGGGCCTGTAATAACAACCAGTTATAAATTCATCAGTATTTTTGTGATTTTGAAATTCATTTATGTGATATTTTATATATTGAAATAGAGATGTTTCACTATCGTGTTTTCTGTCAGGATGTGAAGCAATCCATCCATCATTACACACTTTTATTAACTTTTGGACTCTTTGAAATCCACAATATTGAGACGAATAAATAATTTCTAATTTCGAGTTTAGTTCTTGTTGTGCCCAGTATAATATATTGCTGAAGTTTTTATTGAAAACATTATAATTCAAAGACGCAAATCTGTTTGGTTGTTTCTTTAAATTTTCAAAATATGCGATAGGCTCTTTGTTATTCATACATTCAATCAATAAGGCTGAATTAATCTGGTCAATATTCTCATTTAAATCATTAATGTTTTTTAAGGCAACAATATCCATTTCCCGCTCGGTTCGCGTATTAATATCTTGAAACCTTGAGTTTGGGATAGTTTGCCAGTCGTTTTTTTCAAGAACCTTATTTACTCGGTCTTCAAGAAGATAACCAGAGTTAATTAGTGCTTTTTTTATCTGCTCTTGTGATATTGTCATTTTAGAATATGTTTTCAAATATTTTAATTATACGTTTAAAGCGGTCATTAAAATGTTGCCGTAGAGTAGAGCCTGATAGCCTGCTCAAATTCATATTTCTTTTTTTTTCCAAAGATAACATATTTGATTAGACTATCAGTACCCCCTTCATCAAACCGTGTCCCGATGAAGAATCGGGATAAACTATGAAGTTTTCCCTCACACGGCTTACCGATAGATTTCTTTATTTACTTTTCATAAGAATCTACCCGATTTACGTATAAGCAAGTTGCTGTAATGGTCACATAAACCTTCATACGACTGTTATCCATTTAGTATGGCAGGGTTTCCCGATAGCTATCGGGATCAAAACTCTCCCCAATTCTACTGATACACATCTCGAAGCTACTACGGGTTTACGTTTGCGCATTACGGCTTGATTATTTGAAAGAACGAAGCTTTAGTATCCTCCTCACGGAGTTATCTGTTCGCTTTTCTTCAGGGTGAACAGTCAATAGCCCTGATACGTACGTACTGGATTAACTCAGCATCGTGGCACACTAACGTGACGCAAATATGGCTCGCAGCCGTTCACTTGCAGTAAGGTTTTTAGTGTTTCGTATGCTTCTGTTTTTATTCATTTTTCTATAAAACCGCAAACCGGCTGTGTGCCATTATTTGCTGTTGGCAACAGTATTTTTTCTTATTTCATTTTCTAAATATCCTTCTTTAGTAGCCGTTCCCATCCCGATATCTAATACAATGTGATGTTTAGAAATATAATACCTCGATAATCCAAACATATTTAATTTCAATGATTGAATACTATCGACAAGGTAGATGTTTGAATAATTCCTTTTAATCTCTTCAATATTTCTTTCGAATTGCTGATGAAAATAATCATTGTTCTCTTTTAGAATTAGTAAAATAATTTCATTTTGATGAATTGGATTTTCGACGTATTGATTTGCTTTAGGAAAATCGTTTAAAAGTCCTGTCATGTTCCAAGCACAAGTCAAACTTGTGAAGATAATTATTTTTTTGTCAGTTAATTTCTCTTTAAGATTTTGTGATTTCCCCTTTAAGTCAAAAATTGTTGCTTCAGGAATCTCGTGATTGATTGTATTTGCTCTCAAAGTATTAAAGAATTCAGCACTTCTTTTTTCTTGTTGTTTAACTGTAATACCATTTGATATCTGCGTTGAGTCAGGTATTAATAAACTGAAGTCTGTTGGAATGATATAATTATTTTTTCTATTGCAAGCCGTGAGGACTACAATAAATAATAAAACTATTTGTAATGTCTTTCTCATTTCAATATTGTTGCTAACGTATTAGTATTTTATAAATCTACCCCCAAAGATAGTAAAAGAAACTGAAACTAAATGAAAAAATGAATTATCGCAGCAAGGTCTGAAAAGGCTTACAGGATTTGTATAATACTCACCAAAAGTATTCCATGGTGAACAATCCCCGGAAAATCCCTTCCCGGAATTTCCAAGTAAAACATTAAAACCCGTCGATAAGTACATAGTTGCATGGGATGTAGTTCAACATAGCCTGCTCCGATTTCTTGGAGGACTCATCGCCGGGTTTACGCTATTACGGAACAGGCATTGCAGACCGCTCAGAGTCCGATTTATTGGTGTGCTTTAATTTTATTTCTATTTTTCTTTGTCTTCCTCTATCTTCATCAAATTCAAAGTCCGGTATTAAATGCCAATACTTTTTATACCTATTGTCTTTTCTGAGTTCATTTATTACCTGGATCAATCTACTTTGAATAGTCTCTGTGCAGAACATTAGATTACGTCTAAAATTAGATTTTTCTCTTTCGTAAACTGTGTAGTCATTCCAGTGTCGCCAATCTATTTTATGTGAATTAAATAAAGAAATTTGTTCAAATAAAATTTCAAAAAGAATCTTAGTTTCTTCGCTATTGATATCATTCATTTGAATTTGATTGTAAACCTTTTCTGGCATTGCATAAGGCCAGTTTTTGTCTTTCTCAATTCTATGCCTGAACATGTAAATATCTTGAAGGTTCATGTTGTGAATGACGATTTTTTCAAGAATCAATGTGTCAATTTTTACCGTTCTATTCTGATTAAATGCTTTTTTAAGATTAAAAACCAAATCAGTTGTTCTCTCTGCATATCGCTTTTGTAAAATCTGATTAGTTGAGTCTGAAAAATACACACCTAATTTTCTTGCGTTCCCAAATTCTTTGTTTATAAAATCTAAACGACCTTCGCTATGCGATAAATAATTTTGGTTTAATATATCTCTGTCAGCAGTTGTTGTTTTGTACAAATAAAACGTAGTTATGCAGTAAAAAACTATTGAAATCAGAATCCAGTTTTTAGTTCTAAATATTAGCCGTATTGTATTCCATTGAGCAAAAAAAACATAAATCGGAATCAAAATGAGTAACAACCAAAACTTATGTAAAAAGTCAAGATGATTATCATAACCATGCATGTTATAAAGGATAATTGGTGGAATCGACCCAAATCTAGCAACAATCATCAATGCCATAAGGGTTATGAACCATGCATTTGCAATCGCAAAGGATTGTAAGTATCGCTTTTTAATATTTGAGTTTCTGCCTCTTAACCAATATATAATTGTGAATCCAAATCCAAGGCTTGTTGAAAATGCTGCAAAAAACAAGTCATATAATCTGAATTCTTTTTCAGAAAGAATAAATGGGTCTCCCATGAATGTAATAGAACGTAATGCTTCTCTTGAATAATTAAAGAAGTAACTTAACACAAAGGAAAATCCAATACCAATTATAATTCCTGTCCAAAATTGTCTTTTGCCAAGGTTATCAATTGATATTTCTGGTTTTATAAATCCTCTCTGTAGCATTCTGTTTGTTTGGTTATTTTTCTTTTTATGGGTGCTAACGTATTAGTATTTTATAAATCGTCCCCCAAAAATAGTAAAATAAGCTGAAACTAAATGAAAAAATGAATTATCGCAGCAAGGCCTGAAAAGGCGTACAGGATTTGTATAATACTCACCAAAAGTATTCCATGGTAAACAATCCCCGGAAAATCCTTTCCCGAAATTTCCAATTAAAATATTAAAACCAGTCGATAAGCACATAGCTGCATGGGATGTAATTCAACATAGCCTGCTCCGATTTCTCGGAGGACTCATCGCTGGGTTTCCGCTATTGCGGAACAGGCATTGCAGGCCGCTCAAAGTCCTATTTATTAGCAACAGTATATTTTTATCTTATTTCACTACATCTTATCACTCTAACTCTTGGATTAACTGTCATGTCATAATGAGCAGTCCGTGTGTTTTTTCTTTCTTCCTCGCTGTTAGAAATTATTTCTACTACTTCTGCAAAATCAACAAAATACTCTATTATAGTATCTTCTATACATTCATCGCTCCAATATTTTTCTGCTAATTCAATTTGTCTTTCTGAGTCTGAAGTTTTTGCAATCTGTTCTATTAAATTATAATCTCCTTTATGTATTATTTTATTTTCGCCAATTTTCACCTCATAGATAATCGTATTGGAGTGCCTAATCCAAAATTTCTTGGCTGCTTCACAGTCTCCAAATAATTTAAGAATTGTATTTCTATTAGGTTTATTAGAAGGTCTTGTCTGCTCAAGAATTTTTTCAATTTTAAGTTGATTCTCTTTTGCCCTTTTAACAAATTCGGCTTGAGGTCGGATATTGCCTCCTTTTTCAAATTGTCTATTGTCTATTCTATAATATTTCATAAGTTATTTGATTTATGTTTCTTTATATTGTTGCGTAGAGTAGAGCCTGATAGCCTACACTGAAATTTTGTTCAAAGATACTAAAATTAGTATAAACCATCAGTACCCCCTTCATCATCAAACCGTGTCCCGATGAAGAATCGGGATAAACTATGAAGTTTTCCCTCACATAACCAACGGAAATCCGTATGAACGGCTTACCGATAGAGTTCTTCATTGAGCTTTCGCAAGGAGCTTCCTTCCTGTCAAGTTACACAAAAGTTGAAGCGAGCTACAACCCTTGAATTTACTGCTTTTCCGCCTATTTTTTATATACATTGTTATGTGCTGGCTATATTATATTTAAATTATCATTTGGAGGAAATATACCTGATAAAATCAATTCCTTATCAAATGGTTCACTGAAAATTACATGTTTATTTATTCCAGGTGAAATCATTTTAACATTACCTACGTATGAGCCATCCTTATTCTTCTCTGTTTTTATATAATGATTTCCTCTTTGTAGAATATACCTATCATCGACTGACATCTCACCAATACCTTCGGCAATTATTTTTAAATCAACCGGTTTAGAATCAATCCTACCAACTGGAATTGTAAAGTTAATTAGATTATTACATAATTTTGAGAAAGAAGGTTTTTGATGACCAATAAAACAGTGATGAATAAAATGATTGCCTTCTTCAATATTTTCCGCTAGTGATGGCTGATACAAAATAACTATTGATATTGGCTTATCAGGATTATTTGTGAAATAATCGCTAATCCATTTTATACAATTATTTATCGATACAGTTATTGGCAATCTAATGAATAATCCATTTTTAATATTATTGCTTTCCAACGATGAATGCTTTTCAAGGTTGGAACACGCATCTTCTAGCTTGGATATAATGTTCTTACTTTCGTTCTTGTGATATATGCAAGAAGCAATCAAACTATATGATAGTTTTCTATCGTGATAATTTTCTCCCGTTAATTTGCCAACCATAACTATCCATGATTTATCATCCATTACAAAAGTTCCAACTCCTTTTTCTTTATAATTCTTTAGGATTGTCGGAAAATGCTTCTTCAAGGTCTTCCAATCTTTTTTTTCTGGGACTTTCTCTGGAGAATCTACGAGTATTTGACATTGTTTTATTTTGAAATAATCTAAGAATCCTATTAAATCCGCTTCAAATTGAATTACCTCTTTATTAAAATTATTTTGATGTATTGAAAGACTATAATTTTTAATTGATACTCTTAATTCTAAATCCTGCTTAATCTGGACAATAGCATCATAACCAGGCTGATTATCTTTTGTTGGTGTAACTTTTGATTTATCAGCCATATATCCAATCCCAAGTATTTCAAACAATGCTCCTTTAACTTGATTACTATTTCCAGTTTTTATTTTTTTAATCTGAGCATTTAACCACTTAGAATCTACTTTCTTTATCTGTCCAATGCAAGAACCTAATGTGAAAAGTTCATTCTTTGCAAGCCAGTCTTTTCTATTCCAAGTGTCAATTATTGGATTACTAATCTTTCTATTTTGCAGCCACTCTAAATGGAAAGACTCTTCAATATTCTTGAATGCTTCTTCAAATTCTTCTTTGGGAATATTTTTTAATGGATTCTGTCTATTCATTTGCTGGCACTGTGTTTAGCTTGCACATAACGGTTTGCAGCTATGGCACGTGGCCGTTCACTACTCAAATTTATGTTGATTTCCTTTATGTTTAATTTACTACTCATTTGTCTTAATGACCCTAATGCGGCCATGTGCTATTAGGTGCTGTTAGGCAAAGTATTTATTTCAATTTAATATCTTCTCCCGTCAGAGTCTTAATTATTAATTCTGCACTTTCAATTGATATAAGGCTTCCCAGGGCTGTATCAATAAACTTACCTTTAATGACTTCAGTCCAGTTCTTTTTATTTAATCCGTTAACTAATTCTTTTATTTCATCTGTTTCATTAAATATTATTTCTTGTCCGAGACCTAACTTTTGTAACTGACTTTCTACTAGTTCAAATCTATCTTCTAATAATTCTATTTCTTCTCTTGAAAAATAATCTATTTCTTGTTTTATCTTACTTTCCCTTAAATACCATTCGATTAACTCGATGAATGGCTCAAAGAAATAAGTATTAAAATAATCTTGGTAATTATCATAATCTCCAGAAGGACTATACCATTCGCTTGAAAGATCAATATAGTGGTTTGTATTTTTCTTTTCAATCTCAAACTTTTTGGTAATTTCAAAGAAAGCGAAAGCGCCTTGTTTTTCACGCGATATTAATAAGTCAGTAACATGTTGCTTTGCACTATATCTCCCTGTTGTACTTAGTATTTCTTTAATCTTATTTTTAAGATCGTCAAAGTCCTCACTAATTCTTTCAAGAGTTCTTTTAGAAATTGGTTGTTCAAATAGTAAATTTAAGAACTGGGTAATCTTAATTTCGAGATGTTCTCTATCTGAAAACCTTATGTCAGAAGAATGTTCTGAAATTATTTCTGTTAATTCATCTAAGTTGAGATTTCTCATTTTATTATATTTTGCCTAACGATTTGGCTATACGTAGTGCGGGATTTTGAAACGACTAATTTTCAATTTACTATGCTGTTTATTTATTGCTAAATCGTTCATATTTACCACTTTTTGCCCAATTTATTATATTGCGTGTTATGGGCTTTTTTTAATTTAATGAACTGGGGAATTCTTCTTCGATTTCCTGTTCAATTGTCTTTACTGTCTCAGTAGAATTCATCTTATTTAAAATAGCCAGTGTCTCTCTGTATTCTATTGCTTCTGGTAATTTTGTAAATTCCGCTTCAATTCCTGTTTCATTAATTTGATTTTCGATTTCATCTAATGTCACGTTGAAAAATTCTTTCCTATAATTCAACATGTTAACTTTTTTATCATCAAAAGCTCGATGTAATTCCTTTTCAAGAGCAGGGGCTTCATCAGAATAAATCATTGCGTGTATATCAAATTTGAAAGGAACAGAGGCATCACCTAATTCCTTTACTCTATCAGTAGGCTCTAATCTTCTTGTCAAACCGATTTTATAAATATTTTCTCCAAACGAGCCAATATTGGAAATAATATAAACATGTCCTCTCTTTGTTTGTTGAGCCATTGACATTGCCCTTTCTTTTTTCTCCTGAGCTTCTTTTAATTCTTGTTCCAGTTTTTCTATTTGGATTTGAAGTTTATTGTATTTCTCTCCAGTAACTTCTGCAATTTCTTTTCTTGCTTTTTCTAAAGCTGATTGATAATTCTTCTCTTCTTTTTCAGCGTCTTTTTGTGCTTTTTCAAATTCTCTTTTTACTTTCTCTTCTTCTCTCATCTCTGCTTGAATTGCTCTTAACTCTTCTTTTTCTTTTTGTTTCTTTAATTGGAATTCATGCTCAAGAATAAGTTCTTTAATTTTTAATTCTAAATAATCGTATTCGATGGAAATTGTTGAGCTTTTTCCTAATTTATTAATTGCTTCATAAGATTTATTTATTCTTTCTTTCATTTGATTAACATTATTCCATTTCACCTTTGCAATTATTGAATTGGATTCACCATTAAATGCTCTTAAAACCAATTTAATATTTCTTTTAGTTGATGCTCTTCCTTTTGCTTCACTTCCGTCAACAGTCCAATTAGTAGTGCAAATTGCCGCAGTTTCCTGTATAATCATATCTTTTTGCAATTCTATAATTCTTTTCTGTTCGTCTCTGTATTCATCAGATTTTTCAAATTCGTAAATTGGCTCATATATACCGAATTCGATTAAGTCAAGTTTTGATTCATAGACACCTACCTCTTTTCTTAATTTTTTATAGGTCTCTAACGAATCTTGATACTTACTATTAAGAGTACTCTGTTCTTCTAAAATGTTGTTAATCTCAGTTGACTTACTGGCAATTATTTCATCAAGTTCTTTGGTCTTTTTTTCAATTTCTTCATCGATGTTTGATATTGGCTTAAATTTTTCAAGCTTTTCTTTTAACTGTTTTATTTCGTCAAATTCTTTTTTCTTTAAAAAATCAAATAGTCCCATTGCTTTATATTTTAATTGTTAAATACGATTCTTAAAATTGCCCATAACGTATTAGTATTTTATAAATCGTCCCCCAATAATAATAAAAGATTTTTTCAAATTGTTTCTTTTTATTTTTAGTAATTATTTGCACAAAATAATTTTTATATGATAACTTTCTCTTAATAAAACCAAAGTCAAAATCATTTCAAAATAAATTGTCCTACAAAATAAAACAATATATTCCATATATCCTAAATAAATTTTAGAATAAATTTAAAAATCAATTTGTTAATGATTTGCTAACAAAGCATGTGGATTTATTCTCAATTCATAACTCATATATCTTTGTTCTTAATCCTCAAATCCCTTTTGATGATCCATTGATGCTCTTTGATGAAGCGTTGATGCCTTTTGATGAAACGTTGATGCCTTTTGATGAAGCATTGATGCCTTTTGATGAAACGTTGATGCCTTTTGATGAAGCATTGATGCCTTTTGATGAAACGTTGATGCCTTTTGATGAAGCATTGATGCTCTTTGATGAAATGTTGATGCCTTTTGATGAAGCATTGTTATCCTCAAGGAGGCAAAAAAATACTATTTTGCCTTATCAAAATAGATTTTTGCTTTATGGAAAGCTGATTTTCTATCATCAAAAGGCATCATTGTATTATCAAACAATAACTTTCATACATCAAAAGAACTTTTTACTTCATCGAAATGAAACTTTGTTTCATCAAACAATGTTTTACAAATATAAATGAAAATTTTTTAAAAAAATAAAAAAAACTTGCTTGTATTAAAAATAATTATAATTATATTTGCCACAACGACACAGTCGTAATATATATACTATTTTTTTATTATTAATTTAAATTAATTTATTATGCAAAAAGCAAATGAAGTATTATGCGAATTTAATTTGAGGTATGGGGCGCTAATACAAAAAACCGATGATTTGATGTCATCAGCCATACGTGATCTGATCGACCTGTCCTTATACGGCATGACACAGGCAAAGATAGATGTAACCAAAACTGTTAGAAACGAGTTTGCCGACATGCCGACTGATGCCGAATTAATCGGCGATAAAATAGGTAAAACCGAAGCAAAAGCAGCTAAAGCCAAAGAATTGCGTGAGAGCATAAGTGATATTGCAAACCGTGTGGGCCTGAAATACGGTAAAGGCAGTTGGCAATATCGAAAAATACGTATTAGTGAATTAGGCCGTTTGAACGATTCGGAATTGTGCCGCATGGGGAAAGCTACTTCACGAACAGCAGCAGCTTTTATTGATGAAACCGCAAGTATGGGGCTTACACAGGAATTGCTTGACAAGCTTAACACAATTACTCAGGAATTTGATGATTTGATCGATCTGCAACAAGATGCCGTGAAAGAACGTGACATCAGCACACAGGAACGCAGATTAAAAGCAAATGCCTTGTACATTAAATTGATGCACATAAGCGAAACAGGAAAAGCCGCATATATGAGTAAAAATGAAGCCAAATACAACGATTATGTTATTTATAATACTGCTTCGGGCAAACGTATTGCTAAGGGTTTCGGAATACTTACAGGCATTGTTAGCGGTAAGGATGATATGCTATTGCAGGGTGCAACAGTTATGGTCGAAGGCACTGAGCTGACAGTAACAAGCATCGAAAACGGTGAATATATTATTAATGATATTCCGGTTGGAACCTACACATTTATTGCTTCTGCCGAAGGTTATAAAAGTTCGGTTCTCAACGATATTGAAATCACCGACGGCGACAGTAAAGAAATTGATTTTGAGCTTATAAAAGTTGAAGATTAATAATACCGAAACAATCAACGAGCATGCGAATTAAATATTTACTGCCTGACAAAAGTTTTTTGCTTGTTGAAAACAATATACTTAAATGGCATAATGCAAAAACCTATTAAAATCAAAAGAAAACTTAAATCGAAACATTAAGTAGTAAATGAGGACAATAAGTATTTATTTTATTTTGATAAAAAACTATAAACAATTTGTTTTTTACAAATATTAAATATAAATTTGTACAGAAAATAAATAATAAAGATCTATACTGTAAAGATTTCATGACGTAATTGAAAATCATGTAAACATTTTTATGGAACATATATATAAACAAATTAGAAGACATTAATAATTAATAAACTTAGAAAAATGAAAACACAATTATTTGTAATTATAATAGTCTCATTATTTATTAATAAGGTTTTTTCCCAAACAGATGTTAAGGTCACTAATAATAATGAAACATTAATACACGCAGGAAAGACATATCGTATTGTTGACGATGTTCAAACTCCAATCAGCTATTCATTTAATTTATTCCAAAAACATACTACAGATGTAGTATACGAATATATCAATAATGATAAAAACGGAATTTTCGTTAAATCAATTACACCTCAAAACAAATATCAATATCCGGGTATAAAAAATATAACCAACGTTGATACGCTTTTTGTTTCGTTTAATGTACCTAATGCAAGAATATTAGTCATAGATTCGTTTTATGTTTACAGGGGGTTTATGGATTTCACATGGCTTTCAAATAAACTTGCTTACATTATTCTTAATAGTGATCATCAATTTAATATTGGAGTGTTTTGGATGGGTTATTCCGATGATACTTTTATTGTTTTTGAAGAGAATTATACCATTAATGGAACCGACACATTAGAGTTTAATACTTTTGATGCAATTTATGAAATAGATATTCAACCGCTTAATGAAAACGGAATATCTTTCAATCAATTGGAAGGCTTGACACATTTACATATAAATATTTTAGTTCCAATGAACCTCGGTTATTTCTCATTAGGCTTGGGTTATCCCAATTATGCGAAAACCTATTTATCTGAATTGTCTTCTGACTTCTTTATTCTATATTCAAGCGAATTCTATAATTTTGAAATCAATAATACTACATACTTCATTGAATTTCCGGCTTTAAGTGGTATTAATCAAAATCATATAATGGTAAATCAACCTGAAGATTATATCCATACAAACCTTCAAATGTATATAACAGACGAACAGGTTGAAAATACTTATATTGGTCTTTCGTCAGGGCTAATATTTCCGGATTTTCTCGGAATTTATATAGGTTATTCTGTAGGAGTTATACCTCGTGTAGATCCTATAGAATTTTGGAATGGAGAAATATTTCTAATAAATCAGGAAAATGATCTTTTTCGGAGGCATGTATCGCCCTCATGCGCAACTAAAAATGGATCACAAACTCATACTGCTTGTATGTCGCCATTTCTTGAAGTTATTAATGATTCGATATGTGGTTTTTACACTATGCAACCTCCATTTGACATTTATAAGGTAGGAAATAATGATACCATGTTTTTTGGAGAATCACCAACTACTTTTAAGTTTTGGTGGAGAAATAATAATTCTGAGAATGATATTTTTGCCTATGGTGGCAGTTACGGTATCGAAAGAGAATTTATAAGGCCTTCAATTGATTTATCTTTTTATAATATACGAGATAATCAAGGAAATATCATATTTAATGGTATAGGATCGGAATTCATACAATATACTGTTGAGCCTGGCAATTATTCGGTTGATATTGTTAATTTCTCATGTCCGTTATCAGGAGGATTCGGTATTTCCCAACAATACTCTACATTTAATATTGGTGCAGATGATGCAAGCCCTCCAAGCATTGATCCTATTAATTTTCGGAATAACCTGGGTAAACCAACTTATAAAATCGGAACAGGAGAAGAACTGACATTACTATTCAGTTCGGCTGATTTTAATGATGAATATGATACAATTTATAATGCACCTCGTTTTGTTTATCAGCCTGTAATGGATGATTCTACCAAGGTTTTTATAAAAGAAAACAAAAGTAGTATCTGGCAGGAAATTTATGTTGAAAAATATTTTGAGGATACCCTATATGGTTCCTATTACAAATCAGATTTATCCGCTTATACTAATTTAGATTCATCAGCACTTGATTTGAAAATTTCTATCCAAGACTATAGTGGTAATACTTCGGAATTTTTTTTCAGGCCGGTAATTTTAATTGATGACTTCATAATGGCAGGAATAGAAATTGAACCTTTTCAAGAAATTGATTTCGAATTCAGCTTATATCCAAACCCCGCGACATCAATAGTAAATCTACAAGTAATTTCATCAGTAGAAACGGAAGTAATAATATATATTTTTGATATTAATGGAGTTCCGATTAATTCAATTCCTGAGAGAAAAATAATCAAGGGGAAGAACAATTTTTCCTGGAATATGTTTGATAAATCAGGACTTATTGTCAAATCGGGAGTGTATTTCTGTGTACTGGAAATAGACAATAGAATAATTGCTAAAAAATTAATTATTAATTAATCCCAAAAATTATTTCCCGGCTGGTGATAGTTTGAAACGAGCACCTTATAATAAGTCGTTTATAACGACAAATAATAATATTCTCAAGTCCTTCAGGGTTTAAAAAACCTCAAAGGACTTTTTTACTATATCCATGCCACTCATACTCAGATAAAAAAAACAAAACAGAAAACAATCTGAAAAATTGCATCCAGTCTTCATTCAGCAGTTTTCAGTTGGCAGTCTTCAGTATCAGGTATCCGGAATTTATTTATAATTATAAAATTCATTTTTGCATAGCTCATAATGAATTATACCTTTTATTATGGGTGAATATTGGATTTGATTCAGAGCTGTTCAATTCTTAAATAATAAAAAATGCAAAATTTCTTATAATGTTAAATATCAATGTAATTCAAAGTTGGGGTTTTTCTTTGTGAAACTTACAAAATTCTTTGAGTAGCTTAGTGTTATAGCTATACCACAGAGTAGCGCGGAGTAGCATAAAGTTACACAGAGAGAAATTCAATATGAAGTACATAAAATTTAATAGCATTGAACGTTCCTGGGATTTGATTAATTTTAATTGACTTTTTATAAAATATTCAGTATATTAGCTTTTTTTTTACTAAAAACAAACTAAAATGGCCATTGTAAATACTCAACAATCCCGCTACCGGATGATTAGTATCATGACTTTTGTGGTGATACTTCTGTGCTTTGCTTACTACTATTTTATTTACGTTCAAAACAACGAAGATGCCTTAAACAATAAAGCATTCCGTATCATCGAGCGTGTAAGTAATAATATTGAAAACAAGTACGTCAATTACAATGAAATTGCAAAAAATGCAATTAAAAACTTTGATTCATCGTATCAAAGTAAAGAAAACTTTATAACAGCGGTTAAGTTAAAAGAGGCTGTAGGAAGCAAAAGTTATCATTTACCGGATGAGTTGTTTGTAATATATGATTCTAATTTTCGGGCTTCTCCTACAGAGTTTTTTATTGATTCTATTGATTATATTAATAATGAATCGAAATTTAAACTTATTGTTTATACCCAAATTGAATCACTCATAAAGAATACACTGGGAAATAAATTCTTTCAAAAGCATATTATCTTTTCTGATAAACAAGTGTATTGGGCAGATTTCACAACCACTAAAAATCTTAGAATAAGTATTGACACTTTGTTTAAACGTGAAAACGCTGAATCCAACAACCTTTTTCGTTCAGCCGATAGGTTTGAAATTGAGTTTAATAACAAAACACAAATGTTGTATTTTACGCCGGTAAATTTATCGGGAAGAACAATTTATTTTGGAGGTATTATTGAGAAAAGCTATTTCACTCAACAGGCTTTTAAATTAGGAACTAATACAACAATTGTTATTTTGGTGTTGCTTCTATTACTGATACTTTCGCTTCCATTTCTAAAATTGTTGTTGTTAAGCGAGAATGAGCGTTTGAGTACTTGGGATGCTGTGCTCAGCTTTGTGGTTATGGTCTTGGGTGCAAGTTTTGTTATACTTAGTTTGCTGTCTTATAATTCACAACATGGTTCTTTGGAAAATGACAAAAACGAAATTTTAAAAAGTTACTCTACTAAAATTAAAAAAAATGTTATTAATGAACTTGATTGTATCCTGAAGCAAATAGACATAAACGAATCAAATTTAATAAAATTTGTGGAAAAATCGACAGATAAAGCTTCAAGTAAAACATATTACGATCAGTTAAAAGGTGATGAAAGATACGATGAAAGTATTTACAACTTCTCGTCGGGAATGACCTGGATAAACGCAAATGGGAAACAATTAGTCAAATGGCAGCCTGATCACATTACACCCAGGGTTGATCTAAAGTTTAGAAAGTATTTTAGTGTACCTTATAATAAGTATAATATTTTGTGGTCAGATGAAAATATAAACAATGAATGTAGTTTTCACATTGAAGCTATACGTGCTGTAACAACCGGCAAATCATATGCTGTTATCAGTAAAAGATCGAACGTAGGTACTATAAGAAAAGTAGATTACGAAAAGAAAAGGGCGGAGGTGGTTACGATGGGTTCGAAACTTGAGTCACTAACAAGGCTTTCGTTGCCATCGAACATACAGTATTTGGTAATTGATAAACAGGGAAATGTATTGTTTCACAAAGACAACACTAAAATTTTACAAGAAAATCTGTTTAAAGAAACCAACAACAACATGAATCTGATGGAGGCTGTTTATGGAAGGGTTGAAACGGTTTTTAGAAGTAATTACGACGAAGTGCATAGTAGATTTCACATCACCCCCATAGGTAATTTACCTTTATTTTTACTGATTGTGTTAGATGAGAATCATGAAAAAAAGACTGATGCACAAGTATTAAGTTTATCTTCATTATTATACGGTTTATTGTTTTTACTGTTGTTTTTGCAAATCATCTTATTTATGTTGGTGGATTACCGCAGAAAAAGAAAGGCACGGGGATATAGCTTGTTTTTTAAATGGTTGTGGCCCATGCCTGCCAAGAAGAATATATATCTGCTTTTATCGCTTTACTTACTTGTTTCAATGTTAGTTTTTCTTTTGGGCTCATTTTATAAGAATGTTTTCGTAGCGTATTCATTTTTTAGTTTCTTAATCACAGTCAATTTGTTTGTAATGCGCAGGTATAAAAAACAGGAGATATTATTTTCAAAATTGCATTTCATAAAACACTTCATATATTTTGCTTTCATGTTGTTAATAGGGATTTTATTGTTCCCATTTTCCGATAAATTATCTGTTACAACAATTTTGTTATTTATTTTATTTATTGCTATTTCTGCGATAACAATTTATAAATCATTTATTGTAAAAAAATCAGATTCTCACAAATCTATTCGTAGAATTTATAATATTTGGGTTTTTCTGTTTGTAATATCACTAAGTGTGCTTCCTGTTTTTGGCTTTTTTACAAGAGCCTTCAATTTTGAAAAATCAGTTTATATCCAACATCAACAACTCAGTCTGGTAAAAAATATAATTGAAAATGGAGACCTGATTGACAACGACAAATTCAAGAAATGCAAATTTCTAAACGAACATCTGTTTAAACAGAAAATTGATTCTGATAATATAATTTCAAGTGGATTGGAATACAAGCTAATAAAGGGATTAAGAATAAAATTGGGTAATAAATTAGAGCGAAGTTCGATACTCAAATTTCAGGATACAAATTCAAACCAGACAATGAATTGGGAAGAAACTAACAAGGCAATTCAACTAATATACACACATGGCTCACACCCGAAAATCGATTCTAAATCTTTAAAACTTATCACCCATAAAAGCCAATTTAAAGATTACTGCCTGGTTATATTATTCACGTTTTTGTTGCTTCTGATTGTGCTTTATTTTATGGCTACATATTGGTCATCAAAATTGTTTTTATTGGGCATTATTCCAAAGCTTAAATCCAATATTAGCAACCTACTAAAAGATTCAAGTTTTGTTTATATCGTTAGTCCTCCTCATACGGGTGTCAGGCCTTTTATTGAAAAAATACTTGGCTCAAAAATTTATTTTGAAGATTTCAGAAACACACAAAGTTCGAATAAGCAAGGAAGCAAATCCGGAAAAGATGATGAAATAGCTGTGGTAATCAATGCTGTATCCATCGACAATGAAACTCTGAAATATTCCATTCAGAGAATAAAAGAATTGCAGCAACATGTGTTTGATAAAAAATTGAAGAAATTAATTATAGTTTCAGAATTCACTCCCCAAAAAGTACTTGATGCGGTAATTGAAAAAGAACAAATGCTTAAAGAAAACAACCAAACAAGTACCTGGCAGGAGTTAAAAGAACTATCGAACCAGTACCTTGATATTATTGGTGGATTCAATCTGGCATATTTTGATATTCGAAATGATATATCCGATGCCGGTTTGCAGAATAAATCTTTTCTTAACAGGGAGATAAATGGTGTGAACATCCTAAATGAAAAGTTGGCCGAAAAAATGTTTGGTGACTCGGATTACGATAATGAAGACATTGTGTTGGATATTCAAACCAAAGCACAATTGTATTACTATGCCATTTGGAACAGCCTTGAAAAAAGAGAGCATTTTTTAATTTACGACCTGGCTCAGGATGGCCTTGTTAACTATCGTAACCCATATGTTATTTATAATTTAATGCGCCGTGGAATACTGATTTACAAAAATGGCAGACTAAAAATATTCAATAAAAGTTTCGCTTATTTTGTGCTTTCCATTATCGACAAAGAGGAGGCACTTAAATTTGAAATAGAAACAAAACGAACCGGAAACTGGGCCAATCTGAAAGTGCCATTACTAATTGTTATTTTAGCAGCACTAATGTTTATGTTTTTAACGCAACAGGAGGTGTTTAGCGCATTGATTGGCTGGTTTACAGCGGCTATTGCCATGCTGCCTTTTCTTACAAGATTAATTGTAACTTTCTCGGGTTTTTCGAGTAAAAAGTAAACCGTTCTAATGGCTAAATAATATTTTAATAATTTGATTGCTTTTATATCATCTTCTTTAAATTTTGTTTCGATTTATTAAACCCCTTTGGGGGTTTTGATATGGGTTTCATCTTTTTAACCACAGGTTTTACCTGTGGCTATTTACATTTAACCACTTCGTGGTATAATATTGTATGATATATTTCTCAATTTTATCATCACTCAGCTACAATTACTAAACAAATATAAGTGACATTAAAAATCTATAAAAAAAATTTTTCTCATTTTGGGAAGTTAATAAATAAGTTATATATTTGAAAAAAAAAGTAATATGGAACCTTTGAAAATTTTTGTTGTTGAGGATGACAGTATTTATGGTAAAATGCTAAAGTATCATCTATCATTAAACCCTGATTATGATGTTCATTTGTTTGACACAGGAACTGAATTTCTTAAAAACATCTATAAAAATCCATCGGTAGTTTCGTTGGATTTCAGATTACCTGATATTTCGGGATTTGAAGTTATAAAAAAAATACAGGAATTTAATCCGGATCTTCCTATAATAATTGTTTCCGGGCAGGAAGATGTATCAACAGCAGTTGATCTTCTAAAAGTAGGGGTTTACGATTATGTTGTTAAGGATGAGGATACAAAAGAAAGGCTTTGGAATATTGTTAAAAATATTCGCAAGAATCTTGACCTGAAAAAAGAAATAAATAGTTTGCAGGAGGAAATTGGGAAAAAATATGAATTCCGAAAAATCATAAAAGGAAATTCCCCGCAGATACAAGAGGTTTTTAAACTCATCGAAAAAGCCACCAAAACAAATATCACGGTTTCAATAACCGGTGAAACAGGAACAGGAAAGGAACTTGTGGCTAAATCAATTCATTATAACTCAAATCGGCATAGAAAGCCTTTCGTTGCGATAAATGTGTCGGCAGTTCCAAGTGAATTAATAGAAAGCGAAATGTTCGGTTATGAAAAAGGTGCATTTACGGGTGCGATTACACGAAAAATAGGAAAATTTGAAGAAGCTAAAGATGGAACACTCTTTCTTGATGAAATTGCCGAGATGGACCTTAATATGCAGACAAAACTATTAAGAGTTCTGCAAGAGAAAGAGTTAACAAGGCTTGGAGGTAACAGTATCGTTTCAATAGATCCGCGGATAATTGTTTCGACAAATAAAGATCTTAACAATGAAGTTATAAAAGGTAATTTCAGAGAAGACCTGTATTATCGTCTTCTGGGCCTTCCAATCGTATTGCCCCCCTTGAGATACCGTGGGAATGATATTTTAATACTTTCTAAATGTTTTGTTGATGAGTTCTGTAAGGAAAATAAATTAAATAAATTGGTTATTTCAATAAAAGCCCAGGAAAAGCTTATGAATTATCTCTTTCCGGGAAATGTTAGAGAGTTAAAAGCAATTGTTGAACTTGCAACAGTATTGACTAATACCGACACTATTGAAGAAAATGATATTTCATTTCACTCAACTTCAACAACGAGTGATTTTCTAATTCAAGAGGATACGCTTCAGGGTTATACAAAACGAATTATCAAATTTTATCTTAATAAACATAATAATAATGTTTTGCTCGTTGCTAAAAAATTAGATATCGGAAAATCAACTATCTATCGAATGATTAAAAATAAAGAATTGTAAATAGTGGCCTCTTAGAAACACTAAATAACGTTTCTTAAATATAATCATTAAACAAAACTAATAGTGCTTAATAAACTAAAAATTAACAAGTATGTAAAACTTGCTTTAAAACTGATTTTTACGGCAACAGCTTTATATTTGGTTTTTACAAAAATTGATTTCCTGACCGTAATTGATATTTATAAAAACGCTAACCTCTTTTTTCTTTTTGCTGCTTTATTATTATTTATTTTATCACAACTACTTTCATCTTTTCGCTTGAATACTTTTTTCAGAAGAATAGATATTCACATTTCTGAATTGTCGAATTTCAAACTCTATTTGCTCGGAATGTTTTATAATTTATTTCTGCCCGGCGGAATTGGCGGCGACGGATATAAAATATTTTTACTCAATAAAAATTTCAAAACCAAAGTAAAGAAGCTTTTTTGGACCCTGGTGCTTGATCGCGGAAGTGGTTTGCTTGCTTTGCTGTGTCTTGCTTCTGTGTTGTTTGTTTTTACAAACTTTTCGGGCGAAATAAAATATTGGTGCATTTTAATTATTCCAACTTCAGGTATTGCATTCTTCTTTCTTTTAAAACTTTTCTTCACGGTTTATTTGAAAAGTTTTCCGCGATTTATGACTTTTTCATTTTTCGTGCAACTTGCCCAGGTAATTTGCGCAATGTTGATTTTGATTGCTTTCGGACAGGAAGATAAATACACCGAATATCTTTTTCTCTTTCTGATTTCTTCGATAGCAGCCTCATTGCCGCTAACGATTGGAGGTGTGGGTGCCAGAGAAATTACTTTTTTATATGGAGCCGAATTTTTACATTTAGAAATTAATACTTCAATTGCTTTAAGCCTGATGTTTTATATTATTACGGCCTTAGTTTCCTTTGCAGGAATTTATTTTAGTTTTGCAAAAAAAATACTTCACAGATAATTTTTTTTGAATGAATAAAACAAATTTTCAGAAGTGGTTAAAAAAGTGGGGCTTGTATTTGCTTGCAATAGTTTTTTTAGTCGGAGCCTTGTTCATGTATCTGGATTTTTTTCCGGCCTTTGTCCAAAACGATGAAGCCACACGGGCTGTTGTCGCTCTTGAGATGATAATCTCAGGCAACTATATAACTCCAACAATTCATGGCGAATTTTATTATTGTAAACCTCCGATTTTCAATTGGCTTTTAATATTATTTTACAATATTTTCGGGAATCTTGATGAGTTTGCTTTGCGACTCCCAAGCCTTTTGTTTTTATTTATTTGGTTTGCGAGCATATTCTTTTTTGTGAAGAAAGAATATGGACCAAAAGTCGGTTTATTAACCGCCCTGGTTTTTCTTACCAACATAAGAATGTTGATGTTCGAAGCGTATTTTTGCCAAATCGACATGCCCTTTGCCTGCCTTGTTTATACGGGTATGATGGTTATTTATTTTTATAAAAAACGTGGCAATTTTTGGATGCTGTTTGCTTTATCGTATTTCATAGCGGCACTCACGTTTTTATTGAAAGGATTGCCTTCGATAGTTTTTCAGGGAATTACTTTATTAGTGATTTTCGGAAACAAACGTGATTTTAAAAAACTTTTCATGCTTCAGCATTTTGTCGGGGTTTTGGCTTTTATCATTCCGGTTGGTTTATATTATTATTTCTATTCACAACAAAATTCAATTGAAACAATTTTCAGCGTAATCCTTAGCGAATCGACTCATCGCACCGTAGTTGATTATTCAATTTGGCGAAGCATTTTTCACTTTTCGGTTTTTCCTCTTGAGGTGCTTTATCATTATACTCCCTGGACATTTTTAGTGATTTTTATGTTCAGCCGGAAGTTTTGGAAAATTTTAAATCAAAATAGTTTCCTGAAATTTAACCTTCTTGTTTTCCTTTTCAACCTTCCGGTTTATTGGTTGGCTCCTGGATTTTTCCCCAAATACATAATCATGCTCATACCTTTATTCTACACGGTTTTGATTTATATTTTTGTTGATAAAGCAAAGGAGTTTCCAATTCAAATGAAAATAATTACAATTGCATTCAGGATTTTTGGAATTTTAATATTGTTATATTTACTAACTGTTCCGTTTATTGATCTTGGTTTTGATATTTCTTATGTTTATTTAAAATCATTCGGGCTTGCTGCTTTGGCAGGAATATTTGTGTATTTGAGTTTTAAGAATAAAAAGGATATACTTTTATATGTTGTTTTCATTTTATTAATTGCTAAGGTTTCGTTTAATTGGTTCAATTGGATAAATCGTTATCCCGAAGTTCATAAATATAAATCGGATGCAGTTATAGTTGCCAGAATGGTTGGAGATAAGGATTTAAGATATTATAATATGAGAATTACTCAATGGGGAACTACTTATTATATGACTAAGGAAAATATGCAAATTATTGAAAATGATACTGAAGATATTATCCCCGAAGCTTATTATGTGATTGATGACAAAGCACTCGAAAAAGTAAATGATAAAAACATGCCCTATAAAATATTGTATAAATTTGAAACTAAAGAAGGAAAGAAAAAGCTAAATTTAGTTAAATTTGATGAATAATGATAAATAGCATTTCGATAGTTATACCCTCACACAACGAAGAAGAAAACATCTGCCAATTGGCAAAAGAAATTACTGATGCTTTGCAAGGAGTTGATTACGAATATGAAGTATTGTTCATAAACGATGGTAGCATTGATAAAACATGGACAAAAATCATTGAATTATCTGAAAAAGATAAAAGAATAAAAGGCATAGACCTTGCGGGTAATTATGGGCAGACTATTGCTCTTAGGGCAGGATTTGAAAATGCAAAAGGAGAAGTGATAGTTGCAATGGATGGTGATCTTCAACATAATCCTCAGTATATCCCGACTTTTATCGAACTTATGGATAAAGAAGGCTACGATATGGTTGGTGGTTCAAAAGCTAACAGGCCGGGCAGCCGAGTAAAGAAAGTACTTGCAAATTTTGCACACTCAATTATTAAAAGAATTTCGGGAGTGAAAATGAATTATTTTGGAGCAACTTTCAGGGCATATCGTTCATATTTATTGGAAAACATAAATATGCTTGGCGATGCTCACAGGTTTCTTGGGGCGATTGTTGCTAAAAACGGAATCAGGCATAAAGAAGTCCCGATAGAAATTAGAGAACGCACGGCCGGAAAAAGTAATTATAAACTTGAAAAGGTTTTCCTCGTGATTCTCGACCTTATCTTTTTGAAATTCATAATTTCTTATATGAACAAGCCTTTCAGGCTTTTTGGTGTGATGGGTGGAATACTTTTCTTAATTGGCTTGATCTTTCTTATAATTATTATAATAGGTTCGATTTTTTGGGGAATTCATATAAAGGAAGATTACATGGCTGAGTTTCTGTTTTTTATTGCTTTAACTCTGATAGGCTTGTTTTTGATTAGCATAGGAATTATTGCCGAAATCGGGATATATAACTATTTCTCAAAAAACAATCAAAGTCCGTTTATTGTACGACAAAAAACCGGCGATCAAAAAAATGAGTAAAAAAAAGTTTCTTATAATCAATTGTGATGATTTTGGGTGGGACGAGTTTGCAAATGAAGGTATTTTAAACCTGGCCCGAGAGCAAAAAATCTCAAGCCTTTCTATAATGCCAAATCTTGTCAAAAGCGATGACTTAAAAGATGTTTCAGAGATAAAGAATATTTCAAGCGGCCTTCATCTGAATCTCACGGTCGGGAAACCAATTACTCCAATTTCTGAAGTAAGATCTCTTGTCGATGAAAATGAGGTTTTTTTTTCACAAAAAGCTTTGATCAAAAATGCTTTTCTCCGAAAAATTAAACCCAATGAATTGGAAAAAGAAATACTTGCCCAACTCAACTTTTTAAAAGAAAACAATATTGAGGTTTCCCATTTAGATAGCCATAAACATATTCATCAATACCCTTTTATCGGTCCGATGATTTTAAAAATTCTTGCGAAAAACCGCATTGAAAAAATCAGAAATTGCAGGCTAACAAACCTTTCGCATTATAAAATGAAGATAGTGAAAGCCTTCACCTTATCGACAAATTCTCACTTAAAACATTTTACTACGCCTCAATGTCTTATTCCTGATTTTTCGGTACTTGGAAAAGCAGATTTAGAAATTTTTAAAAACAGCATTTCAAAAGCATTCAGAAAATATAATATAGTTGAATTTATGACACATCCCGCAACACAAAACCGCGTTGATTCCTACCTTAACCGTGTTGACGAATACAATTTTTGGCTTAAAGAAGACTGGAAACAAATTCTTGATGAAAACAATATTAAAGTCATTAACTATAATCAATTGGGTATAGATACGGTTGAGATATGATTGTATTCTGATTGAGATATGATGGAAATATCATATTGACAGGTTTGTTCATGGCTATAAAATTTGTGTACTTCAATAAACCTTTTTCTGTGTAAATCGTTCTACACAGTGCATTTCTGTGGTATAACTATTACACAAGCCCGATAAATATCAGCGATTTTTTACTTATAAATCAATTTAGGATAATATCTATTATATACCAGATAGATTTTATTTTGAACACGTGGAAACTATATTAATATATGGCGAATTAATAAGGTAATAAGGTTTTTTTACAATACATTAACGGTTTTTATTGAGGTTAATTTACTTATGAAAAAGTTTCCAATAAAAACCTTATTTCTTTATTTTTAACCTTAGTAAAATGATTGAAATAGAGTGAGTTTAACCTTATTAATTCATTATTCACATGCCGCCATATTTACTTAAAGTATTTAAAGTTATAATATATTGTTTAATTGATGTTTAAATAATAGATAATTAAATTTTGTGATGCACATAAAATCGCTGATAAATATCGGGGCTCAGAGAATTTGAAAGTTTCAAAAAGAAAAAAGAGGTCAATATAGATTCAAAAACTCCTGTTCAGCAAAACCTTCTCGTTTCCTTGTTTTAAAAAATAGTTTTCTCGTTCTAGAATACTTTCCTACTTCAAATGCTCATCAAAATAATTTTTAATCTTTTTGTTAAGGTGCAATCTGTCCATTCCTCCAACACCGTGTCCATGGCCCGGATAAACAAAGTAATCAATCATTACACCGTCTTGGATACATTTTTGAATTAAGGAGAGGCTATTTTGCCAAACAACCGTAGCATCACTTGTTCCGTGAATTATTAAAAGATCGCCTTCAAGATTTTCCGCATAATTAAGAAGATTGGATTTTTCGTATCCTTCGGGGTTTTCTTCTGGGGTGTCCATATAGCGTTCGCCATACATAACTTCATAAAATTTCCAATCAATTACAGGGCCGCCGGCTACTCCCACTTTAAAAGTTTCGGGTTGTTTCAGTAATAATGATGTTGTCATAAAACCCCCATAACTCCAGCCGCTTGCACCAATGCGTTCAGGATCAACAAAATCTAAGGTTTTTAAATACTCAACACCTTTCATTTGATCTTCCATTTCGAGAGTTCCAAGATTTCGATGTATTGCACTTTCAAATTCAAAACCACGATTGGCTGAGCCTCGGTTGTCGAGAGTAAAAACAATATATCCCTCGCTTGCAAGGTAATTATTATAAAGTCCTGTACCCCCAAGCCATGAATCGCTAACTAATTGAGCATGCGGCCCGCCATAAACATAAACAATAACTGGATATTTTTTAGTCGAATCAAAATCAAATGGTTTTATCATTCGGCAATATAAATCATCGCCATTGTCGTTTTTAATCGTAAATATCGACATTTCACCAAGTTTATAATCAGTCAAAGGATCTTTGTTTTCAAGTAAAACTTGTAATTCTTTGCCTTTTGCCGAAATTATTTTTATTTCACGAGTAATATCTGTACTGCTGAATCTATCAATTAAATATTTTCCATTTTCATTAAGAAAAGCTCTATGTGTTCCATGGTCAGGCGAAAGCCTATTAATTTTCAAAGTTTTCAAATTAAGCGAATAAATATTTCTTTGTATCGGGCTTTCTTTAGTAGCCGTAAAAAATGCCATTTTATCGTTTTTATCAAACCCAAGGAAATTCTTTACCAACCAATCACCTTTTGTTAATTGCTTTAACAATTTTCCTTCAATATTGTATAAATACAAATGTTTGTACCCATCGCGTTCGCTTAGCCATACAAATTGATCAGGTTTTGAGTTTAGAAAATAAAGCCCGGTTTCTGGTTCAACGTATCTTTCGTTGCTTTCTTCGAAAAGTGTTTTCACGAATTCTCCGGTTTTAGCATTATACTGATTTAATTTTAAGTGATCCTGGCCTCGGTTTAAAACCGAAATGTAAATATAATCTTCGTTTGGCCCCCAGCTTACATTTGTCAGGTATTGGTCTTTAGGCTCTCCGGTTTTTAGAAACACGGTTTTGTTTTCTGAAATACTGTAAACCCCAAGTGTAACTTCATGCGAGCTCATCCCTGCCATAGGATATTTTGCGTTTTCGACTTCGGCAATGCGTTTATCAATATTCACAATCGGGTAGTCGGTAACCATAGTTTCATCTTTACGATAAAAAGCCAGATAATTTCCTTTGGGTGACCAAAATGTCCCTTTACATATTCCAAATTCGTTTCGGTGAACAGTTTGGCCGTAAACTATGCCTTTATTATCTTCTTTTGTAATTGCGATTTGATTACCTTCGAGAGCAACATAAAGATTGTTGTCGATAGTGTAAGCAAGCTGGAAAGTTTCTTTATCAATATCTACATTTTGAGCTTTTTTATCAAATTCGTTTGTTTTTCGAAGTTCATTAAGAGCGATATCATAAATAAACAATTTATTTTTATTTCTAAACATAATAACATTGTCGCCAAGGCAGCTAAGATGCGGAAAATGTTTTAATGAATCTGTAATTAATTTTGGAACAAAGGCGTTGAAGTCATTAATTTTTACAATTGTATCGCGTTTTTCCGATTTGACATCTCCTTTAATCAGGCATTTTTTTTTCACATAGGCGTAGTGATCGCTACTGCCCATCCATTGTAATTGCGGCAATGTTGATGGGTAAATACTCCTGTTCAGCCAAGTTGCATCTTCGATGCTTAATATTTTTTCCTGTGCTTTTAAAATAATTGTAATCGAAAGAAAAAGAATGAAAAATAATATAAGTTTTTTCATAGAAATAATATTTTTATGTTTATAAATTATAAAGAATTCAATAATAAATTACTGACTGCAATTTTAGTAAAAAAATGTATTGAATTTTAATTTTGGGCGAATAAAAAATTTTTGGAAGAAATTGTTTTTTTTTGATAAGAATTCTTGTTCAATTGAAAATTTCAATGTATTACATTTCAAATCAAGATTGAGTCCGGCCTAAAAACTTATTTCACACAAAGCCCGAAAACAAGTAAGTTTATAATCAATATTTTGCGTGTTTTGAGATTCGTCTGAATTCCGATAATATAAAAGCTATTTTCTACTTAAAATTAATTTTGGATAATAACTGTTATGTGGCAGATTAACTGCATTATAAATACATGGGAGCAATATTAATATATGGCGAATTAATAAGGTGATAAGTTTCAATTAAAACCTTTATTTCCTTATGTTTAAATTTAGTAAAAATTAAAGACAGGATTATTTGGCTAAAATTTATTTTGAGGTGCTGGAGGTGTGGGAAATAATTTCTACTTTAGTGGTTTTTACGATCAAATTAAATCACATGAAATAAAAAAACCTTATTTTTGTTTTTAAACCTTAGTAGCTTTATGGTATCAACCACATTATCTTAACCTTATTACCTTATTAATATGAAAATAAAATATAACAATCTGTACACACATTTTATTTTCACTACACAAGCACGGCAAGGAGTAATACTGGAAAAAAACCGTATTAGAATAGAAAAATATATAACAGGAATTGT
>Ga0208648_1000458_pt1 | contig 42164 bp, 31 predicted proteins | sample AntAceMetag02UKL_FD_184772 | JGI IMG/M metagenome (GOLD analysis project Ga0208648, IMG submission 184772) | Saline lake microbial communities from Ace Lake, Antarctica - Antarctic Ace Lake Metagenome 02UKL (SPAdes) (version 2) | ecosystem: Environmental > Aquatic > Non-marine Saline and...
TATTATAATAGAATCTCTTTAGTCGGGTGCTTAGCTCAGCTGGGAGAGCATCGCCCTTACAAGGCGAGGGTCGGGGGTTCGAACCCCTCAGCACCCACCACAGACTTAGGAGCGGTAGTTCAGCTGGTTAGAATGCTGGCCTGTCACGCCGGAGGTCGCGGGTTCGAATCCCGTCCGCTCCGCCATATTAAAAAACCCCGTCCTTTTGGCTCGGGGTTTTTTTTTGTTTAAAATTTTGATCTAAAGCATTATTTACTTTTATGGGTATTTTTAAATAGTTGTAAATAAAGTTAAGAAAGTAGATGACAGGGATTTGCAGTTTGACATCGTGATTCTGTTTATACAAAATATAATGATATAGTTCTCGCTGTTGTCGTGAGGACTATATGATTCTAGGGTGATGGTTGTATAACTATCGCGCTGAAGTTAATTAATCGAGTAAGGCTAATTTGATGCTGACAAAAATAAGAGAAAAAACACAGGGTACTTTTGCTTGGATTATCTTGATATTGATTTGTGTACCCTTTGCGTTATGGGGGTTGCAAAACTATACGGATGGAGCCAAAGAAAGTGCGATTGTTATAGTAGGGGACAAGGAATTTGTTCAGCGCGATGTAAATCAAGCTTATGCGCAATTTAAACAGCAATATGCTGATGTTCAAATACCTGAAGAAATATTGAAAAAACAGGCTATCGAAAAATTAATTCGTGATGAGCTTTTATTACAGCATGTGACAGAAGAAAACCTGACTATAACTGATGAGACAGTACGCAAATTTATTGCCTCCTTACAATATTTTCAGCGTGATGGTAAGTTTGATAAAAAACAATATGAATCAATGCTTGCTGCACAAGGGATGTCATCGACTCAGTTTGTAAATCGTATTCGTAAGGCTTTGCTGATGGAGCAATACCAAAAGGCAATTACCGATACTAGTTTTGTTTCTGAGCAGAGTATCGAGCGTTTTTTCAAGATTCAAAATCAGACCAGAGATATTGAATATCTTACTGTCAAATTAAAACCAGTCACGAAAGTGCCTTCGGCTGAAGAAATTAATGCTTATTATCTACAGCGTACAACTGCCTTTCAGACAACTGAACAGGTATCGGTGGAGTATGTAGAATTATCGTTATCTAAGTTAATGGATGAAGTTAGTCCTACTGAAAAGCAAATACAGGCTTATTATACGGATAATAAAGCACTGTACACAGCCAGAGAACGGCGCAAGATAAGCCATATATTGTTTGCTAAGAATAATGATACAACTGAAGAGCAGGCATTGGCTAAAGCGCAGGCTACAAGAGTGCGTTTGGGGAGGGAGTCTTTTTCTGATTTAGCGGCAGAGTTATCGGATGATACAATCACAGCAAAGAAGGGCGGTGATCTGGGTTTATTTGAAATCGGCATTATGGAGCCAGGTTTTGAAAAAGCGGCTACTGAGCTAGCCTTAGACGAAGTGTCCGAACCAGTCAAATCAGATTTTGGCTATCATCTGATTACCGTCACTGAGTTGGTACCTGCGGAAACCAAAACTTTGGCTGAGGTTAAGGCTGAAGTAACAGAAGCAGTACAAAGAGCAGAGGCTGAAAACACTTTTTATGAATTAGGTGAAGTACTGACTGAAACAAGTTTTGAAAATTCTGATAATTTACAGGTTGTGGCTGATGAATTAGGACTGAAAATTAAACAAACTGGGCTTTTTTCACTTGTTGCAGGTGACGATATTGCCAGTGAACAGGCAATCAGAAATATTGCCTTTTCTGAAGCAGTTCTTCAGGGAAATAACAGCGAACCAGTAGAATTGGGTGACGATCGATTGCTGGTTTTGCGTTTAAAAGAGCATCAACCAGCTGAAACCAAATCATTGGACCAGGTTCGAGATATCATTATTGCCGCGATTCAAGTTGAACAAGCTAAGCAACAAGCTGAGCAACAGGCAGAAAGTATTAAGCAACAGTTGCTTTCAGGAGGTAGTCTTGAAGAGGCAGCGAAAGCACTTGATTTAAGCGTTGAGAAAATAACCGGTTTGACGCGTGATAGTAAAGACATATCTGGAAAGCTTAATCAAGCGGTGTTTAAAGCCGCTAAGCCGGTAGCAGGGGAGTCTACAGTTATTGTAGTAGATACTCCGGAAGGAGATCAAACCGTGGTGGACTTATTGGCTGTTACTGATGGCGTTAAAACAGCAGCAGATGCAGAAAAGGCGAAACTTGCGCTGGCAAATATTGCCAGAGCATTAGGCCAGTCTGATTATGCAGCTGTTGTTGACGGAATACGCGCATCAACCAAAGTTACTATTAGAGAATAATTGCGCTTAAGTCTGATATTAAAAAAGGGGCTGTTAGCCCCTTTTTTTTGTCTGAACCTTATGCTGATAATCTCTCAAAAGAGGCTATGATATTCATTATTAACGTTGATTCTGCAACGCTGCAATGCGTTCTTCCAGAGGCGGGTGACTCATAAATAGCTTATTTACACCACCGGCATTAATCGCAAAGGCCGCAAATTGTCCCGGTAATTCCTCTGGCTCATGCGCACGTTGTAATGCTCGTAAAGCACCAATCATTTTATCTTTGCCGGCTAATTTTGCGCCACCTGCATCGGCTTTGAATTCACGATGACGAGAAAACCACATAACCAGAATAGAAGCCAGAAATGACAAGGCAATTTGAGCGATTATTTGCACGATAAAATAGCCCATGCCTCGGCCTTGTTCAGTTTTGAAAACGACACGGTCGACCACATGCCCAATAACGCTGGCGAAAAAATAGACAAAAGTATTCAACACGCCCTGCATTAATGCCATTGTGACCATATCTCCATTAGCGACATGGGAGATTTCATGGCCGATAACAGCCTCTACTTCATCAGGTGACATGGATTGCAATAAGCCTGTGCTTACTGCGACTAAGGAACTGTTTTTGGTCATCCCTGTAGCGAATGCATTAGCATCAGCTGTCTGGAATATGCCCACTTCAGGCATTGCTATACCCGAGATTCTAGCTTGACGAGTAACTACATCAATCAGCCATTGTTCTGTTTTATTTTGCGCATGTTCGATTACATGCACGCCCATACCTCGTTTTGCTGACCATTTTGACATAGCTAAAGAAATAAACGAGCCTGACATGCCGATGATTCCGGACATGATTAATAAAGCGTTTAAATTTAGATCTACACCGTTAGCATCGAGTGTGCTGCTTAGGCCTAAAAGACTAAAAACAATACTAATCACTACCATAATGGCAATGTTAGTCGCTAAAAAAAGAAAAATACGCATCATGATTGATATGCTCCCAAAGAAATATAAAATGTACATTGATTATATTGGTGTTATTAATATGAAATTGCAATCATAAAGACAAAGGTCTATGAAAAAAGAATTTAAAGTACTCCAAAAAGCAACGATGTATCAGGGTTTTTTTAGTTTGAACCGTTATCAAGTGCAGCATACCTTATTTTCTGGTGGCTACAGTCAGGTATTAACACGAGAGTTGTTTCAACGAGGCTCGTGTGTTGCCGTACTGCTGTATGATCCCGATACTGATAAACTGGTTATTATTGAACAGTTTCGGATGGGACCTGTTGGTCAGCCTGATAAGCACGAACAAGCATGGTTACTGGAAATTGTTGCAGGAGCGATAGAGGAGGGTGAAACAGCAGAAGAAGTCGCCTATCGAGAATCGATAGAAGAGGCAGGCTGTGTGGTTAAAGAAATGCATTTGATAAATGAATTTTATACATCACCGGGAGGAACATCGGAACGAATCTCTTTATATTATGGGCGTATTAATGCAAATGATGTCGGGGGTATTCATGGGCTGGAGCATGAAGATGAAGATATTCTGGTATCTACTGTAAGTTCAGTCGAAGCGTATGCAATGATAGAAGATGGCCGAATCGAATCAGCGATACCGATTATTGCCATTCAATGGCTGGCATTGAATAAACACAAATTACAAAATTAAAGCTGGTAAAATATCCAGTTTAGCAACGAGCTGCGAATGAAGTCGCAGCTACTATAGACTTTACCCTACAGGAGTTTACAGCTTTGAAACACGTTCAGGATATAACCAGCCCTATGTCGTCAATGGAAAGACGCGCCACTTTATCATTATCCGGTATTTATGCATTGCGTATGCTCGGCTTGTTCATGATTTTGCCGGTTTTATCTTTATTTGCTGAATCTTTAGAAGGCGCAACGCCTTTGCTGATAGGGCTGGCTATTAGTATTTATGGCTTATCCCAGGCTTTTTTACAAATTCCTTTTGGCTTGATGTCCGACCGTTTTGGACGCAAAAAGATTATTATCATAGGGTTGATCCTATTTGCATCGGGGAGTGTCGTAGCTGCGTTATCAACGACGATTTATGGTGTCTTAATCGGTCGTGCTCTGCAGGGTAGTGGCGCAATAGCGGCGGCTATTATGGCCCTAGCTGCTGATTTAACTCATGAGGTACATCGTACTAAAGCGATGGCAATGATTGGTGCCAGTATTGGTATATCATTTGGTGTGGCTGTTACCATAGGGCCGATTATTGCCGGATTTTCTGGTATTCAGGGTATATTCTGGTTAACTGCGGTGCTGGCATTTTTAGCAATTTTTGTGGTGCTGTTTATTGTTCCTAACCCTGAACAGAGCAGGATGCATAGCGATGCAGAACTTGTTCCTGCGCAATTTACTACGGTATTGAAAGACAAGGATTTACTGCGCCTGGATTATGGGATTTTTATTCTGCATTTAATCCTGACTGCTAGCTTTATGATTGTTCCTTTGTTATTACGTAATGCAGGATTGGTACCAAAAGATCACTGGATGGTTTATTTACCTGTGTTAGTGACCTCGATGGCGATGATGATTCCCTTTGTTATTATTGCCGAGAAAAAGCGCAAGATGAAGATTGTTTTTGTCGGAGCTGTGACAACAATATTGCTTGCTAATATTGTGTTGTACTTTTTTAACGCGCAGCTGATCGTATTAATTGCAGGTTTATGGCTGTTTTTTTGTGGGTTTAATTTATTGGAAGCTACGCTACCTTCCTTAATTTCCAAAACTGCGCCGGGTAATCTAAAAGGTACGGCGATGGGGGTTTATTCAAGTTCTCAATTTATGGGTGCTTTTATAGGAGGTACTTCGGGTGGTTGGGTTTATGGTGAGTATGGTGCGAATTATGTGTTTTTGTTTTGCGCCTGTGCTGCAGCAAGCTGGTTAATCGTCGCGCTGTTTATGAAAGCTCCTCAGTATCTGGCTAATTTATTAATTTCCACAGAAAATATTGCAGCAGCTAAATTAGCTGCATTTGTAGCTGACATTGCTGGCGTTAACGGAGTAGCTGATGCAAGTCTACAGAGTAACGAACAAGTTATTTATCTGAAAGTGGATAATGCAATCCTGGATAAAGATAAGTTGCAGTATCTGTTAGAAAAGTGGAGCGAGGCATAGCCCAGTAGGTTTGATTAGCGTAGCGTAATCGGACGCATGTTATTCATGTTAACCTCCCCATTTTTAAAATGATAAAAAATCATGCCTAAACTATCGCTGCGTATTCATACGGGGAGGGGCATGTTTTTTTACAATTAACCTTCTACACGGACATAATAACAACCTATTGATTCGCAAAAAAAACGATCCTCAATCATTTACATTGTTTACTCTGAACTAAAATCAGTTGCTAGAAAGCAGCAGTCGTAACCGCGTGAAATATAAAATTCATTGAGGGGGAGGGGATCTCAAGGTGTTTTTAATACAAGTCAATTGGATCGACATCTAAAGACCAGCGAATTTTTCGCGCCTGTCTGAGTTTCTGGATTTCAGGCATTAACCAATTTAGCAGCAGATGCAGCTGTTTACGCTTTTTGTGTTGCAATAATAACTGGTAGCGGAATTGACCGGCTCGTTTCGCCATGGGGGCGGCAACAGGGCCAAGTACTAATGTCCCATTTGCTTGATGGCTGTTAATTAATTCGGCTACAGCCAGCAGAAACTCAAAAGCACTATCTTGCTCATGTGATGTTGCGCGTAATAAAGCCTGGTAGCTATACGGTGGAAGTTCAGCGCTTTTGCGTTCAGCTAATGCGGCTTTTGCAAAGGCCTGATAGCCGTGGTGAATTAAGGTATTTAATAAAGGATGTTCAGGTTGCCTGGTTTGCATAATCACGCGGCCTTTCTTTTCTGCTCTCCCTGCGCGTCCGGCAACCTGTATGATCAATTGAGCCAGTCTTTCAGGTGCATGAAAGTCAATGCTAAATAAGCCGCTATCGACATCCAGTAAAACCACTAAAGTCACATTGGGAAAATGATGGCCTTTTGCCAGCATTTGTGTGCCTAGAATAATATCAACCTGTCCTTGATTAATGGAAGCCAAGTGTTGCTCTAGTGTGCCTTTTTTCTTCGTGCTATCTCTGTCCAGGCGTACACTTTTATGCTCGGGAAATAAGTGGTGTAATGCGTTTTCAACACGTTCGGTGCCTAAACCCAGTGGTTTTAGTTCTTCTGATTTACAGGCAATGCATTGTCTGGGCAGTGCTTGTTCGCTGGCGCAATGATGGCAGCGCAGTTTTTGCTGTTGGTAGTGCACGACTAAATTAGCATCGCAACGCGAGCATTGAGCGACCCAGCCACAACTATGACAGATTAGCGTGGGCGCATAGCCACGGCGGTTTAAAAACAATAGAACCTGTTCTTTTTTAGCGAGCGTTCCTTGTATATCTCTGATCAGCTGTGGAGAAAGACCTTCCTGCAAACTCTGATTTCTGATATCCAGTAATGCCAGGCTGGGTGGTGTCGCATTTCCTGCGCGGTGTGGTAAGCGTAATAACTGAAAACGCTTCTTATCAACATTGTACAGGCTTTCCAGAGAAGGCGTTGCAGAGCCTAATATAATCGGAATATTGAGCATTTTTGCACGTACAATCGCGACATCTCTGGCAGAAAAGCGAAAACCTTCCTGCTGTTTAAAAGAAGCATCATGCTCCTCATCCAGAATAATCAGCCCTACTTTGGGCATGGGTGTAAATAAGGCAGAACGCGTGCCCAGCATGATGGCACTATTGCCTTTTTGTATGGCAAGCCAGGCTGAGTGGCGCTGGCTTTCGCTATGCTGTGAATGATAGGTTTCTATGGGGACAGCAAAGCGTTGTTTAAAGCGCGCTTCTAACTGTGGGGTTAGGGTGATTTCTGGGAGTAGTACTAACACTTGCAAATTGCGCGCTAATACCTTTTCAATAATTTGTAAATACACCTCGGTCTTACCACTACCTGTTACACCTTCCAGTAAATACACGGCAAACTGGTCTAATTGTGTGCTGATGCTTTCAATGGCCATTAATTGCTGTGCATTGGCAGTGAGCGGTGTTTGCTGGGTAATAATGCTATTATTATCGCTAATGCCTGGGGTATTGCTGGTGCATACGTAATCTTTGTTAAGCAGTGCTTTTAAAGGTGCACGCCAGAGTTTGAAATGAGTGGCGATTTCCACACTGCTTAGCGTATTCTTTTGTGATTTGAGGAATTTTAACAGTGCAAGTTGTTTGGGGGCGTTTTTTAGTAATGAATCATCAGCTGCATAGCCTGCCGCCGTCAATTGGAAGTATGCAGAGGATTTTAATTCAGCGGATTTTCCTTTGCGTAAAGCAGTTGGAAATGCACTAATAAAAACATCACCAACAGGGTGATGATAATAATATTTTGCCCAGTTTAATAACTGTATATCCTTTGGCGAGAGTAATGGTACGGTATCTAAAATAGCTTCCGCCTGTTTTAGTTTGCTAATATCACCATCACCACCAGTCTTGACTTCAATTAACACAGCTATTTTGGTCTGCTTGCCAAAAGGGACTTTAACGCGAAGACCTGGCTTTAGCTGTTGTAGATCACAGTTATCGGGAGGAAGATAATCAAATAAATGATTCAGAGGAATCGGGATTGCCACACTTAAAATAATTTTTCTTGAGCTATTCACTGAGGACCTTTTGTTTGATGGGAATTCTATATAAAAACGCTAAGTCATTATGCTGAAAAGAAAAATTAAGTTACCCACAAAAGCTGTGGATAACTTTGTGGATAAGGTTTGGACAAGTGAGTGCAGGCCTTAGTTTTATTGTTCGTTTGTTAAATCGTACAAAATAGTGACAGCCATATTAATCCTTTATTAACCAATGACATGTGCATGTCAATAGCTATTTCCATAGTAGTAGAATAGGCTCTCAATGCACTATTTGATTAGAAAGAAATTGTGTGTGTAAAGGAAAATATTTATTATAAATTAGTTGACAGTGTGATTCAGAAAGCAGCCCCCATTTTTTATGGATGAGGGCGTGACTGTTAAGGAATCAGCATACCTCGTATTGTAAAATACAACAGGGCGGCTAAAAGTGCGGATAAAGGCACGGTAATAACCCAGGCAGCGGCAATTTTATAAATATGTGAGCGTTTTACTAATTCCTCTTTGTAGACTTTTTTCAGCGATTTTCTTTCACGTTTAGTAAAATCTGTTTCACTATGCCTGGCTTGTTTTTTTAATTCAGCCAGCATCTTTGATTTTGTGGCAATATTGGCCTTTTTGAAGGTATTTAAAAAGGCTTCAGTTTTTGCAGGATCCAGATTTTCGTGGTGAATTCTGATTTCTGCGAGGCGCTTGGCATCAGTGTGTTTTAAATATTCACGTAAAAATCCTACCCCAAAAATAGCACCTACCGCGATATGCGTTGAGCTGACGGGTAAACCTAGCTGGCTAGCGATAATCACGGTAATAGCTGCGGCCATGGAAATACAGAATGCACGCATTTTATCCAGCTCAGTAATTTCTGTACCAACGGTGCGTATCAGTTTTGAGCCGTATAAGGCTAAGCCTATTGATAATCCTATTGCGCCAATCATCATAACCCAGATGGGAATGGCTGCTTTTTTTGCGATGCCGCCGCTACTTAAAGCGTCGTTAATCGCTGCCAACGGGCCTACTGCATTGGCAACATCGTTTGCGCCGTGGGCAAAGCTGAGTAGGGCCGCAGCGAAAATTAGTGGAATGGTAAATAAGGAATTAACCCCTGCTTTTGAATTTTCCAGGGACTTGGCAGCTCTGCTGATTAAAGGGCGAACGATAAAGTAAATTATGACAGCGAAGCCAAAAGCAACGGAGGCAGCGGTCAGAAAGTTAACTTTCCAGATTTGTTTCAGACCTTTTAGAATTAAGTAGGAAGTAAATGCCCAGGCCATTAAGGCAATTAATAACGGCACGACTTTTTTTGCTGCAGTCAGCATGTCCTCCTTATAGGTCATGCTGTGCTTAATAAAATATAAGAAAATAGCTGCAATCACGCCACCTAATACTGGTGAGATGACCCAGCTTGCAGCAATTTTGCCAAATACAGCCCAGTTAGCAATGCTCCAGCCACCGGCAGCAATGCCTGCTCCCAGTACACCACCGACAATGGAATGAGTGGTTGATACCGGCGCTCCTAAATAGGTAGCGATATTGAGCCAGATAGCAGCAGCGAGTAGTGCGGCAAGCATAAGCCAGACAAAAGTATCGGTATCATTAATAAGGGAGGGGTCAATAATGCCTTTTTTTATTGTACTGACAACCTCCCCACCTGCAATCAGAGCGCCAGATGATTCAAAAATCATCGCAATCAAAATGGCTCCAGTTAAACTTAAGGCCTGAGAGCCGACAGCAGGCCCAACATTATTGGCGACATCATTCGCACCAATATTCAGTGCCATATAACCGCCAATAACTGCGGAGACAATCAGGAAAGTTTGATTAGGTAGATTCGCTTTTGTTATACCGAGAAACAGCATAATACCAATTAAGAATAGGACGGCACCACCAATTCTAAGTAGCTCGAGGCGCATTTCAGCGCCTTTATCTTCAATTTGATTTAGATCTTTTAATTCCATGCGGTCCTCTTTAAAGATTAATTTTTTTATTATTATCGGAGCAAATTTTAACGCAGATAGTGATAATTGATCAGGAGATTTTTAAATAAGCTTAAGCTAGCGTATTAAATTTGCAATAGTCTGCAATATCAATTATGTTGTACCGTTTAATGAAAAGGCTAGGGGTGCTTCATTTTATGAAGCTGAGATAAAACCCTTTGAACCTGAGACCAGCTAATACTGGCGTAGGAAAGCCCACAAGCTCTTGTCTGCGCCTTCATTTTTTGAAATTGGAGATAAAACCATGAGCGCAGTCCCTAAAGATATTACCGCGACCAACAAGGGTGGTGTAAAAATCGACTCTTACCCCGCGTCAGAGAAAATTTATGTCCAGGGTAGCCGTCCGGATATACGCGTGCCTATGCGTAAAATTACCTTATCTGATACGCCAGTACATTTTGGTGCCGAAAAAAATACCCCTTTGTTTGTTTATGATACTTCTGGTGTTTATACTGATCCTGATGTCGCGGTTGATCTGCAAAAAGGTTTGGCAGGCATTCGTGACGCGTGGATTGCAGAGCGCGATGATACTGAGGAATTAGACGGACCTACTTCTGATTTTGGTAAAGAGCGTTTAAATGATCCTGAAACGGTGGATATGCGTTTTGAACATATACGTAAACCACGTAAAGCAAAAGCTGGCAAAAACGTCTCGCAAATGCATTACGCGCGTCAGGGCATCATCACGCCGGAAATGGAATATATTGCGATTCGCGAGAATCAAAATATGTCAGAAATGCGTGATTTATATAAAGGTCAGCATAAAGGCCAGTCTTTTGGCGCGTCTATTCCAGATGAAATTACACCTGAATTTGTGCGTGATGAAGTCGCCCGAGGCCGTGCGATTATTCCTTTGAATATCAATCATCCCGAAGTAGAGCCGATGATTATCGGGCGTAACTTCCTGGTAAAAATCAACGGTAATTTAGGTAACTCTGCGGTTACTTCATCAATCGAAGAAGAAGTCGAAAAAATGATGTGGGGTATCCGTTGGGGCGGTGACACCATTATGGATTTATCCACAGGTAAAAATATTCATGAAACGAGAGAATGGATTTTACGTAACTCACCTGTGCCGATTGGTACTGTGCCAATCTACCAAGCCTTAGAAAAAGTTGATGGCAAAGCTGAAGACTTAACCTGGGAAATATTTCGTGACACCTTAATTGAACAAGCCGAGCAAGGTGTGGATTATTTCACTATTCATGCCGGGGTACGTTTACATCATGTACCAATGACTGCAAAACGTATGACAGGTATTGTCTCGCGTGGTGGTTCGATTATGGCTAAATGGTGTTTAGCGCATCACACAGAAAGCTTCTTATATACACATTTTGAAGATATTTGTGAAATCATGAAAGCCTATGATGTGTCATTCTCATTAGGAGATGGCTTGCGTCCTGGTTCGATTTACGATGCTAATGATGAAGCGCAATTTGCTGAGTTAAAGACATTGGGAGAATTGACTAAAATTGCCTGGGAACATGATGTGCAGGTGATGATTGAAGGCCCAGGCCATGTGCCATTACATATGATTGAAGTGAACATGACCAAACAACTTGAAGATTGTCATGAAGCGCCTTTCTATACTTTAGGGCCATTAACCACGGATATTGCGCCGGGTTACGATCATATTACTTCGGCAATTGGTGCAGCGAATATCGGCTGGTACGGGTGTGCGATGCTTTGTTATGTAACGCAAAAAGAGCACTTAGGCTTACCCAATAAAGAAGATGTACGTGAAGGTATTGTGACTTATAAAATCGCTGCGCATGCTGCGGATTTGGCCAAAGGTCATCCGGGAGCGCAAGCGCGTGATAATGCCATGTCGAAAGCACGTTTTGAATTTCGCTGGGAAGATCAATTCAATATTGCTTTAGACCCAGAAAAAGCCCGTTCTTTCCATGATGAAACTTTGCCCAAGGATTCAGCAAAAATTGCGCATTTCTGTTCTATGTGTGGCCCGCATTTCTGTTCGATGAAAATCTCTCAAGATGTGCGTGAGTATGCTAAAGAAAAAGGCATAAAAGATGAAGAAGCCTTGCAAAAAGGCATGGAAGAAAAATCTCGGCAGTTCCTTGATGAAGGTGCTGAGGTTTATCATAAAATTTAGCATGTAAGGCGGATTTCAACCCGCTTTTAGAGAGTAAAAGAAAAAGCCCTTTTGCCTAAGTAAAAGGGCTTTTTTTATGTTAAAAATAACAATACTTACGAAAAGACAGTTTAATATTATTTGTGTCATCGTTTTGTCATATTCTTTTGTTAAATTCAGAGTTTACTTTTACAGAACGAACCCATATATGAAATATATAACGAGATTATCATTTTTGGCTGTCTTGGTTGCAAGCAATGTACATGCGGCTGGCAAGGTCTCAGACGAGGCCTCACTTATTTATGCATTTGCCATGGCTAGTGATGATAGTAGCATCGGTAAAATTGAGTTTGAAAAGAATGCTCAGATTTCTTTAACTTCTCCGGTTATTTATAACGGCACACAGAATCTTTCATTAGAAGGTAATGGAGCAACACTTGATGGCGCAGGGGCTGGAATTTTTGACCCTTTAACAGCAGTTACTACAGATGGTACGCTCATTTTTAATACTGCTGGTGATATTACGATTAAAAAGCTGACAGTTATCAATAGTGCAACACGAGGTATCGTGGTAAATATTCCTGGAGACGCACAAGGTGATGATATTCAAGTGAAATTGTATAAAGTGAAAATATTGGGTTCAGCACTGTATGGTTTGCATATTGATGATAATGCGGATGAGTTTGATGAAGGTGCTATTGGTTCTGTAATAGGCATTGAACTAAGTATTTCGCACTCCAGCTTTATTGGCAATGGAACTGGCGCAATTGATTTTGATGGCATACGTGTCGATGAACGTGCGCAGGGTGATATTCATGTGATGATTAGTGATACCCATATTGATGGCAATGGTGGTGATGGCATAGAGCTAGATGAAGCAGGCGAAGGCAATGTTGACGCTACGATGAAGCATGTCACAATAAATGACAATGGTCTCTATAATGCAAATGATCTTGATGATGGTTTTGATATCGATGAGGCCGATAGCGGCGATATTGAGGTCTCCTTATTTGAAGTTCAGGTAAAAAATAATGGAGAGGAAGGCCTGGATTTTGATGAAGCGGGAGATGGGAGTGTGGAGTTAAAACTGCGCAGTGTTACAGCGCTGGATAATGCAAATGAAGGCATTAAAGTTGATGAACAAGATGCTGGAAATATAGAAGCGAAGTTATTCAAAGTTGAAGTGCGTGGCAGTGGTGATGATGGTATCCAGTTTACTGAATTAGGAACAGGAAAAATCGAAGCTAAGTTGAACAGGGTATCGGCAATAGATAATGCAAAATATGGCGTAAAAATGGAGCAATGGGATGTTGAAGACGCAGAAACAATTCTTGAAGATGCTGGTTCGCTTAAGGTCAGGAAACTGTCTTTAAGTGGCAATGATAAAGGCGACAAGCTTAAATTGAATAATATTGATATTAAGTAATTTTAATTTGGAAAATGGAGTTGAGTAGTCTTGGGTATTACTATCTCAAAATAAAATTATTCTGAAAATACCTTTAAGCCCACCTGATCATGGTGGGCTTTTTTTTGCAGTTAAGAAAAGTTAAGATCATGAACGTAGTTAGAGGCTGTAAATTTTTCTGTGTATCTGTGTATCATTAAAGTCATGAAGATTAGGTAATGCTAATGATGTCATTTATAACATGCACCACATGATTCATTTGGTATTGATGCCTAAAGAAGTGATATCTTGTTAGGGTTATGCTGAAGATGAGATTTCAATATATTTGAATCGCTCCATTTTAAATGCCAAACTATAAATCAAGACGTAAGGCATGGCTTTAGCCCGCTAGTTGACGGATTTGCGGGCTAAAGCCATGCTCTACAATATAATATCGGCGTTTTTTATTTGTGATTAATATGCTAGAAGTAGATGTAATTGTTATCGGTGCGGGCGCGTCAGGTTTGATGTGTGCCATAGAGGCTGGGAAACGACAGCGTAAAGTTCTGGTCCTGGAACATGCCAATAAGCCAGGCAAGAAAATTCTTATGTCGGGTGGCGGGCGTTGTAATTTTACTAATTACACTGTTGAGGCGGAAAACTTTTTATCTGAAAATGCTCATTTTTGTAAATCAGCCCTGAGTCGGTTTACTCAATGGGATTTTCTGGAAATGATTCATGCGCAAAATATTCCTTATCATGAACGTGATCATGGGCAATTATTTTGTAATGAAACTGCACGTGATATTTTGCATATGCTACTGAGCGAGTGTGACAAAGTCGGGGCAGAAATTCTCTTAAAGGTCGATATTCTAAGCGTTCAGAAACATACCGAATCAGGCTTTGTCATTAAAACTAAAGCTCAGGAAATTACTTGTCAATCGCTGGTAATAGCTACTGGCGGTTTGTCTATTCCGAAAATGGGGGCTACTCCGTTTGCCTATAAGATTGCTGCACAATTTGGTATTAAGGTCCAGCCTACACGCGCTGGACTGGTGCCGTTTACTTTGCATGTAGAAGATAAAGTAAAATTTGCCGTGCTTTCCGGTTTGGCGCTTCCGGCAACCGTAAGCAATGCGCGGCAAAGCTTTACTGAAAATCTGCTTTTTACCCATCGAGGCTTAAGTGGCCCTGTCGCTTTGCAAATGTCATCCTATTGGCGAGAGGGCGAAGAACTGGCTATAAATTTATTACCTGGGCTTGATTTGCAACAGCAATTATTACAAGCTCAAAAAGAAAAAACCAAGCTGAAGGTTAAACATTATTTAATTCAATTTTTAGCGAAACGCCTGGTATCAATCTTTTTGCAGGAAGATCTACTGGAGTTGTCTTTACTGGATTTATCGCATAAACAAATTCAGACAATCGCTGAGCAATTTAATAACTGGAAAATTAAGCCTAATGGTACCGAAGGCTATCGCACTGCAGAAGTAACCTTAGGTGGTGTGGATTGTCATGCAATATCATCTAAAACGCTGCAAGCCAATCAAGTAGCAGGGCTCTATTTTGTTGGTGAGGCGCTGGATATAAGCGGATGGTTAGGCGGCTATAATTTTCAATGGGCCTGGGCGTCCGGGTGGTGTGCGGGGCAGGCTGTATAGTTATAAGCTAGAGTATGGCTTAGTCAGTACATATACTGGAAAGTCTACACCACATTCTATGCAGCAGATTTAATCAGTTGTAGATATGGACATTAAAAATGTAATAATATAACATATCATTTTTACTGCTAACGATATTTTCAATATGCTCCGTAATCTGGGTTGTCTATTATGTGCTATAAGCATTGCATGTCCTGTGTTGGCAGAAGAGTTACAGGAATTAGAGCCTGTCATCATTTCTGCGCCTTTACATAAAAAAGCAGCGGAAACTGTTCACCCTGTTAATGTTCTGACAGGAGATGATTTAGCACGCAAACAAGCGACAACTATTGGTGAAACTTTAAAAGGTGAATTAGGTATACATAGCATGTCGTTTGGCTCTAGCGTAGGACAGCCGGTAATTCGTGGGCAGACCGGCCCTCGAGTGCAGGTTTTGCAAAATGGTTTAAGTAGTCTTGATGTATCGGGTGTTAGCCCGGATCATGCTAATACTACCGAAGCTCTACTGGCTGAACGTATTGAGGTGCTGCGCGGTCCGGCGAGTTTACTTTATGGCAGTGGCGCTATAGGCGGTATTGTTAATGTAATTGATAACAGAATCCCTATGTATGTGCCTGAATCGGCTGAGCTTGCTTTTGAACAGCGATATAATTCTGTTTCTGATCAATGGAGTAGTGTTTTAAAACATGATGGCGGCCTGGATAATCTTGCCTGGCATGTCGATGGTTTTTATCGTACCAGTAATGATTATCATGTGCCGACCGAATCTAATGGTCTGGGTTATGTGCCGAATACGGATGCTGAAAGCTGGAGCGGTACTGTTGGCACATCGTGGATAGATGACTGGGGGATGCTGGGTTTTTCGGTGAATTATCTGGATAATAATTATGGTGTACCCCCTGTCGATGAGCTGGTACGCATTGATTTACAGCAACTGCGTATTGATACAAAAGTAGAGATTTATGAGCCATTTTCATGGGCAGAAGTCTTAAAATTACGTTTTGCTTATAATGATTATCAGCATGTCGAACTAGAAGATGGCATCACTGTAGGCACGCAATTTGACAATCAGGGTTTTGATGGACGTGCCGAGTTGGTACATAATCGACTTGGCTTTATTGACCATGGTGCCTGGGGTTTTCAGGCGTTGAGCAAAAACCTGATAGCCACAGGTGAAGAGGCATTTGTGCCTCCGTCAGTAACGCAAAATTATGCTATGTTTATGGTCGAAGATATTCATGCGGGAAAGCTGGCTTATGAATTTGGTTTACGTGTTGAATATCAGCAAATTGATGCTGAAGGTTTTGCGCGTAAACAACACATACCGGTAAGTGCCTCACTATCTGCCTTGTGGACTGCAACCGACAATCTATTTGTAAGTCTGGCTTTTACTCACGCACAACGAGCTCCAGATGTTGTAGAATTATTCGCTGATGGCCTACATTTTGCCGCGCAAAGCTATGAACTGGGGGATGAAGATTTGCAACTGGAAACCTCGTATAATCTTGAACTAAGCTTTAAAACAGATTTTAACTGGTTTAGCACAGAGCTGAATATTTTTCATAATTGGAGTAATAACTATATTATGCAGCAGAATACTGGTGACTGGTTTAACCTGGACATTGAATCTTTTGTCCCTTCTTGTACTTCTGCTGAAAATTGTTTGCCAGTCTATCTGGCAACCCAGAATGATGCGCGTTTCTATGGCTATGAAGCAGAACTGGCTTTTCCTTTATGGGAGGGCGTAGATAATCAATTTGATCTGACTTTGTTTAGTGATTTTGTTCGCGGTGAATTGGTCGCAGGGGGTAATGTACCGCGTATGCCACCATTGCGCTATGGTTTCCAGTTGGATTATTTTGGCTATGATGCTTTTTCCGCAGGGTTAAGGTTTACGCGCGCGGAAGTACAAACTTATGTCGGTGAGAATGAAACACCTACCCCCGGATATATATTATTAGGTGTCAATGTCTCTTATCAGGTGCAACTGGCAGATAAATATGATTTATTAGTATTTGTAAAAGGCAATAATTTGCTTAATGAAACGATTCGTAATTCAACCTCGTTTCTAAAAGATTATGCGCCAGAACCGGGGCGTGGCGCTGAACTAGGTCTGAGAGTGAGTTTTTAACATGCAACAAAATATCAATAGTAAAGCAGCTATACAAGGTCGACATAATCACCGAGGCTGTGTTGATCACGCCTTGCAAACCGCCGAACAAATCTGCCTGAAAAAGGATGTACGCCTGACGGCTATTAGAAGAAATGTTCTGGAATTAATTTGTGCCAATCATAAAGCCATTGGTGCCTATGAGTTACTGGATTTGTTCCGTGCGCAAGACCCTAAAGCAAAGCCGGTCACTATTTATCGCGCGCTTGATTTTCTAATGGAAGCAGGTTTGGTGCATAAAATAGAATCGCTTAATGCGTTTATTGGGTGTTTGCAAGCGGAGGCACAGCATAAGTCAGCAATTTTAATTTGTGATCAATGCAAGAATGCTTATGAAATCGATGCAACATCGGTCTATGAAAGCATTTTTTCATTGAGTGAAGCCGTGCAATTTCGGCCTCAATATTTAACTTTAGAGTTACATGGATTATGTGCGAGTTGTAGCAAGGCTTAGGTATTATCTATAGTTAATACTTCTAAGAGCTGGAAAATCAGCAAACCAGATTGTTTGGTTTTGTGTAATACGCCTCCCTAAAGGGAAAAGGCTGTGGTGTATGGTGCTGTGAACTGATAAATAATTGCAGTAATCCTGGTGCTTTGCAGTGCGCCATATGGCTGATTGTTGCATTGCCTGCTAGATGTAGCAGTGTATTGATCTCGGTATAAATATTTTTAAATATAACTGAATGACTGTCCCTGCGCGAAGCATAAGTAAAAAACACTTAAGCATATGTATACAAAAATATGAAATAACGCGTATAATTAATCAATTGACGTTCTTTCTGCTATAGGAAGCTGAAAGAGATAAGCATTGCTTAAGCAATGCTTTTTTATTTTATATCCTCGAGAAAAGATTGTATGCCTGTAATTACCTTGCCTGATGCTTCTAAACGTGAGTTTGATAATGCTGTGACTGTAATGGAAGTCGCGCAGTCTATAGGCTCTGGATTGGCAAAGGCAACTCTGGCAGGAAAGGTTGGCGGAGAATTAGTCGATGCAAGTACTGTTATTGAAAACGATACTGAACTGCAAATCATAACGGCTAAAGATAATGAAGGCCTTGAGGTTATTCGTCACTCTACTGCACATTTACTTGCCCAGGCAGTCAAAAGACTATTTCCAGAGGCGCAAGTAACGATAGGTCCGGTTATTGATAATGGCTTTTATTATGACTTTTCTTATGAGCGTCCTTTTACACCTGAAGACATTAAGAAGATAGAAAAAGAAATGCAGCGTCTGGTTGCCAGTAATCTGGAAATTACACGTTCTGTAGTCTCTCGTGATCAGGCGGTTAAGTTTTTTCGTGACTTAGGAGAGAACTATAAAGCGGAAATTATCGAGTCGATTCCTAGTAATGAAGATTTATCCTTGTATACACAAGGTGATTTTACCGATCTTTGCCGAGGGCCACATGTACCCAGCACTAGTAAGTTAAAGGCGTTTAAATTAATGAAAATTGCCGGAGCCTATTGGCGCGGTAATTCAGATAATGAAATGTTGCAACGTATATACGGGACAGCATGGCATGATAAAAAAGAGTTGAACGCGTATTTGCATCGCTTTGAAGAAGCGGAAAAACGTGATCATCGTAAATTGGCTAAAACATTAGACTTTTTTCATACGCAAGAAGAAGCACCCGGGATGGTATTCTGGCATGAAAAGGGCTGGGCAATTTATCAGCAGATAGAGCAATATATACGCGAGAAATTGCGGGTGCATGGTTATGGTGAGGTAAAAACGCCTCAGCTTGTGGATCGCAGTTTATGGGAAAGGTCAGGTCACTGGGATAAGTTTGGTGATATGATTTTTACCACTCATTCTGAGCATCGTGATTATGCGATTAAGCCAATGAACTGCCCATGTCATGTGCAGATTTATAATCAGGGCTTAAAGAGCTATAAAGATTTACCCTTACGCATGGCAGAGTTTGGTTCTTGTCATCGTAATGAGCCTTCAGGTACTTTGCACGGCTTAATGCGTGTGCGTAACTTTGTTCAGGATGATGCGCATATTTTTTGTGCGGAAAATCAGATTCAAGATGAAGTCTCTAGCTTTATTGATTTGTTATTTGAAGTTTATAAGGATTTTGGATTTGAAGATGTGTTGATTAAATTATCAACGCGTCCTGAGAAACGGGTCGGTTCTGACGAAGTATGGGATAAGGCTGAGAAAGCTTTAGAATTGGCATTAAATAATAAAGGCCTGGATTGGGAATTACAACCGGGGGAAGGTGCTTTTTATGGTCCTAAAATTGAATTTTCTTTAAAAGATTGTTTAGAGCGCGTCTGGCAGTGCGGGACAATTCAGGTAGATTTCTCAATGCCGGGGCGTTTAGATGCCAGTTTTATCGCTGAAGATGGCTCTAAACAAGTGCCTGTGATGTTGCATCGAGCAATACTGGGTTCCTTGGAGCGATTTATTGGTATTTTGATTGAACAGCATGCGGGAACTATGCCTGCATGGCTTGCGCCAGAACAAGTGGTAGTCTTGAATATTGCTAGTCGTCATGATGAATATGCAGAGCAAGTCTATACTGAATTAGAAAAACAGGGCTTTAGAGCAAAAATTGACTTGAGAAATGAGAAGATAGGCTTTAAAATTCGCGAGCACTCTATGCAAAGGATTCCTTATCTTTTAATTATCGGTGATAAAGAATTAGAAGAGCAGACTGTGACAGTACGTTCACAGAAAGGTGATGATTTGGGTAGTTTTTCAATTGATGCTTTTGTGCAGCAATTGAAACAAGAAATTCAACATAGAAAGTAATTTAGTAACCGGAGGAACAGGGTATCGCTGCTAAAAAAGATGCAACACGTTTAAATGATGCAATTATTGCAAGGCGTGTAAGAGTAACAGGTTTGTCTGATGAGCAAGGTGGCGTAATGTCACTCAGTGAAGCAAAGCAGTTAGCTGCTGAGGCAAATATGGACTTGGTGGAAGTGTCACCAAACGCTGATCCTCCCGTTTGTAAAATAATGGACTATGGTAAATTTTTATTCGATCAGAATAAAAAGTTACAGGTAGCCAAGAAAAAACAAAAGCAGATTCAGGTTAAAGAAATTAAGTTTAGGCCGGGAACTGACATTGGTGATTACAATGTTAAGTTGCGTAGCTTAATCAAATTCCTTGAAGAAGGTAATAAAACCAAAATTACCGTGCGCTTTCGTGGTAGAGAAATGGCGCATAGAGAGATTGGTATGGACTTGCTGAAGCGCATTGAGAAAGATCTGGAAGAGCTGGCAGTCGTTGAGCAGTTTCCTAAAATGGAAGGTCGGCAGATGGTTATGGTTCTTGGACCTAAAAAGAAAAAATAAATCTTAAATGAATGTAGGTTGGGTTAGATTTTTTTGCGAAGCAATAAAAACGTAACCCAACAGAGTTTTGTATGATGCGTAAATGTTGGGTTACGTTATCAGCGCTTCGCTAGATAAGCTAACCCAATCTACAATTTCACTTTTATTTTTTAGGAATAAAGGGTGGAAGATAAGTTTTAATTGTTACTACTGTAGGAATAGTAGTGTTATCAATTCAGTCGGGCCATTGCATTTTGCCTTGCTGGGTTTTTATATCAGGGATGTGTTATTTTTATATTATATTGGAGAAAATAAATGCCAAAAATTAAAACCCATCGTGGTGCTGCAAAACGCTTTACGCGTACAGCAAATGGCGGTTTTAAATGTGGAGCGTCACACCGTCGCCATATTTTGACTAAAAAATCGACTAAAAGAAAAAGACAGTTGCGTAAAGCGGCTACTCTTCATCAATCAGATGTGCGCATGACTGCACGTTTGTTACCTTATAGCTAATTTTTAGGAAAAGAGAATGGCCAGAGTAAAACGTGGTGTAACAGCTAGAGCAAGACATAAAAAGATTTTAAAGCAAGCGAAAGGATATTACGGTGCGCGTAGCCGTGTTTATCGTGTTGCTAAACAAGCGGTCATCAAAGCGGGGCAATATGCTTACCGCGATCGTAAAAACAAAAAACGCACTTTTCGTGCTTTATGGATTGTACGTATCAATGCAGCAGCGCGTCTATGCGACATTTCTTATAGCCGATTAATAAATGGCTTAACAAGAGCAAATGTTGCAATTGACCGTAAAGTATTAGCAGATATCGCAGTACGTGATATGGATGCTTTTGCTGAAATTGCTAAAATTGCTAAAGCAAATCAAAGTCCACTTTAAAGAATAACTTATCGTTATTCCTTTTTAGGGAAGGTTTTAAAAAAGGGCTGAAAAGCCCTTTTTTTTGCTACGGAATGTGCACGAAATAAAGGGAGTTATGGGTTCAAATTTATTCGTACCTGCTTATAAGTCATTGCTAAATAAAAGATTGTCAAGCAACACGCTTTAATTATTTCATGCATATTTTTACCTTTCTTTCTACCACCTCAATAAAAGCGAAAGAGCCGTGTCAGCGACCCTCGAAGAAATTCTAGCACAAGCTTTACAAGAGCTTGCAGCAGCTAATGACTTACAGGCATTAGATCAAATCCGTGTGCAATATCTGGGAAAAAAAGGTGCATTCACCTTGCAGATGAAGGAACTCGGTAAACTAGACCCGGAACAAAGACGCATAGCGGGTCAAGCTATCAATACAGTTAAAGCTGATTTTCAAAATACTCTGGAAGAATGCAGAAATGCCTTGCAGCAAGCGGAACTTGATGCACGTTTAGCTAGCGAAACCATTGATGTTACCTTGCCGGGAAGAGGTCAATCTGTTGCCGGTCTGCATCCCGTAACGCTGACATTAAGACGTATTGCAAAAATATTTTCCAGTGTTGGCTTTAAGGTAGAAGAAGGACCCGAAATTGAAGATGATTATCATAATTTTGAAGCCTTAAATATTCCTTCACACCACCCTGCAAGGGCGATGCATGATACCTTTTATTTTGATGCACATACCTTATTAAGAACGCACACCTCACCAGTGCAAGTGCGTGCAATGGAAAAATATCAACCGCCATTAAAAGTGATTGCGCCGGGTCGTGTGTATCGCTGTGATTCTGATATAACGCATACCCCTATGTTTCACCAGGTAGAAGGTTTTCTAGTTGATGAGAATGTCAGCTTTGCTGATTTAAAAGGCGTGGTCTATGAATTTTTAAGAGCCTTCTTTGAAAAAGATATACAGGTACGATTTAGACCTTCATATTTTCCGTTTACCGAGCCTTCCGCAGAAGTAGATATCGAGTGTGTGATGTGTGATGGTCAAGGCTGTCGTGTATGTAGTCATACAGGCTGGCTAGAAGTAATGGGTTGCGGCATGATTCATCCTGAAGTGTTCAAAGCGGTCAATATTGATAGTGAAGATTTTACCGGTTTTGCGTTTGGCATGGGAGTTGAGCGACTTGCTATGTTGCGTTATGGCATCAATGATTTAAGGCTGTTTTTTGAGAATGATCTTAAATTTCTTGAGCAATTTAATTAAGAGAAGGATTTAATAATGCAATTTAGTGAAGCTTGGTTAAGAGAATTAGTAAATCCTGCGCTTGATACTCAGGCACTCGTTGAACAAATTACCATGGCAGGGCTGGAAGTTGATTCAGTCAGTCCTGCGGCTGCAGAATTTAGTGGTGTTGTGGTTGGGCAAGTAATATCGATAATGGCTCATCCTGATGCCGATAAATTAAGAATTTGTCAGGTAGAAGTTGGTGAAAATGAGTCCTTACAAATCGTCTGTGGAGCAAGCAATGTTCGTGAAGGCTTAAAAATACCTGCTGCTTTGATTGGTGCAGTATTGCCAGGTGATTTTAAAATTAAAAAATCAAAACTACGTGGCGAACTATCATTCGGCATGCTTTGTTCAGAAAAAGAACTAGGCCTGGCGGCTGATGCAGATGGCTTGATGGAATTAGCAGCCGATGCACCTGTGGGTACAGATATTCGTGAATATCTGGCTCTAAACGACCAATTAATTGAAGTTGATTTAACACCTAATAGAGCTGATTGTTTAAGCATTGAAGGGATAGCCAGAGAAGTTGCACTACTGAATGATATAGAATTTAAAGTACCAGATGTGATTCCTGCTGTAGTTGAGCACCAGGATACACTGGATGTTAAAGTCAGTGCACCAGACGCATGCCCACGTTATTTAGGACGTTTAATTAAAGACGTTGATTCGCGTGCAGAAACACCACTATGGATGCAAGAGCGATTACGTCGTTCAGGGCTAAGAAGTCTAGGCCCCGTGGTGGATGTGACTAACTATGTCCTATTAGAAATGGGCCAGCCTTTACATGCCTTTGATGCCGCGAAATTATCAGGTGGGATTGAAGTGCGTAAAGCACAGGTAGGTGAAATCCTGGGTTTATTAAATGAGCAGAAAATAAGCGCTAATGACGCTACATTGGTTATTGCTGATGCTGATAAAGCACTCGCCTTAGCGGGAGTAATGGGCGGTAGTGAATCTGCTGTGTCAGACAGCACAAAAGATATATTCCTGGAATGTGCATTTTTTAGCCCCAGCTTTATGATGGGCAAGGCGCGTCATTACGGCCTGCATACGGATTCTTCACATCGTTTCGAGAGAGGTGTTGATGCTGAGTTACAAACCAGAGCAATCGAACGTGCAACCCGGCTTATTGTTGAAATAGCGGGAGGGCGTGTTGGTGCAATAACCGAGGTGGTTGCACAGGAGCATTTACCACAGCGTCCTGCTGTTACTTTGCGAACGCAAAGAATCAAGCGTATCTTAGGCGTTGCTTTAGCTGAAGCCGAAGTAGAAGGAATCTTGCTACGCTTAGGTATGACGGTTGTTAAAGATGGCGAAGGATGGCAGGTGACTCCCCCAGGCTTTCGTTTTGATATCGCAATAGAAGCCGATTTAATTGAAGAATTGGGTCGTGTCTATGGCTATAACAACTTGCCGCAAAGTAGCTTGTTAATGCGCTCTGCATTAAGTCAGGCACCTGAAGCGGTTTTAGACATAGATCAAATTAAAGATGTCTTGGTTGCACGTGATTACCAGGAAGCTATTACTTATAGTTTTGTTGTTGAAGAGCTGCAAAAATCGATCGTACCTGACGATAAGTATATAAAATTACAAAATCCAATATCAGCAGATCTTGCGGTGATGCGTACTACGCTCTGGTGTGGTCTGCTGCAAGCGGCGGCATACAATACTAAGCGTCAACAGAGTCGAGTACGATTATTTGAAGCAGGTCAGCGGTTTTTAGGCACAAGTGTTGAGCAGCAAGAAAAAATGCTGGCAGGAATTGCACTAGGTTCTGCTAACCCCGAACAGTGGGGAGAAAAGGCGCGAAAAGTCGATTTCTACGATATAAAGTCAGATGTTGAAGCTATCTGCGCCTTAACTGGCCGTGAGGTAAAATTTATTGCGCGGAAACATAGTGCATTACATCCAGGGCAAAGTGCAGAAATACAGACTCTGGAAGGTCAGTCACTAGGCTGGGCAGGTATGTTACATCCGACACTGGAAAAGCAGTTAGGTTTTGATAGTAATGTTTTTCTGTTTGAACTATCTCAGAGCGTATTATTAGAAAGAATTATTCCTGCTTTTAACAGCTTATCTAAATTTCCGTCAGTGCGTCGTGATTTAGCCTTATTGCTGGAAGAACAGGTTTCTTTTCAGGCAGTTAAAAGGTGCATTGATGACTGTCAGGAAAAATTAATTAAACAGGTCATGGTATTTGATATATACCGTGGACAGGGCGTCGAGCAAGGATATAAAAGTATAGCGTTAGCATTAATTATGCAGGATGCAACACAAACTCTTACAGATTCTGAAATTGATGCTATAGTTAACAGGGTGTTAGACGCTTTATCTAACAAATTAAGTGCAAAATTGAGAGATTAGAATAAATGGCAGTAACTAAAGCAGATTTCGCTGAAAAATTGTTTGATGAAATTGGTTTAAATAAGCGCGAAGCGAAAGAAATGGTTGAGCTTTTTTTTGAAGAAATTAAGACTTCACTAGAGCAAGGAGAGCAGGTGAAAATCTCGGGTTTTGGTAAGTTTGAATTAAGAGATAAAAATAGTCGCCCAGGAAGAAACCCCAAGACAGGTGAAGAGATTCCTATATCTGCACGTAGGGTCGTCACTTTTAGAACAGGCCAGAAGTTAAAAACACGAGTAGAAGCCTATGCTGGAAGCAAGTAACAATAACGAATTACCCCCCATCCCTGCAAAACGCTATTTTGCAATCGGTGAGGTGAGTGAGCTATGCGGTGTAAAGCCGCATGTATTGAGATACTGGGAGCAGGAATTCGAGCAGTTAGAGCCAGTAAAAAGACGTGGCAACAGGCGATATTATCAACGCAATGATGTCATGTTAATTCGCCAGATCAGAGCTTTGTTATATGAGCAAGGCTATACGATAGGCGGTGCTAGAGCTCATTTGCTGAGTGACGATGCTAAAGATGACTCAGGGCGTACCAAGCAAGTTATCCATCAGATGATTGGCGAACTAGAAGATATTTTAGAAATTCTAAAATAAATATTGATAAGCTGGGCAGTTGCTTTATACTTGGTCGGCTTATCTATATGGCTAACGCTCGTTGGCCATTCTTAATAGTTAAAAGTTCAATATGTCGGGGCGTAGCGCAGCTTGGTAGCGCACCATACTGGGGGTGTGGGGGTCGCTGGTTCGAATCCAGTCGTCCCGACCAATTGAATCAAAGGCTTATCATGTAAATGATAGACTTTTTTATGTCTGAAATTATTCTAGCTGAAATTCTAGCTGGAAACAGGTTTGGGATAGGGGGATTGGTTATGATTAAATTTAATCGGCAACCTCTGTCAGAAACTAAAGCTCTTTATGTTGCTCCGAACTGTATGACAATATCTCAAGAATAAAAAAGCTGATCTCATACGATCGACTACATTAATTAATGGCGAATTCAACTCATAAATGCAACACTCAGTAAATTATCGGTATTAAGTGATGCCATTTCACAAAATACTTCCCATGGTGTTTTATAGTTGAGGTTTTTTCTAGGCCCATGGTTAAGCCCCGCTAATGCTTTGTTAGCATCGCCTTGGGTTACCTGGTCTAAGGGTTAATTCTTAGGGAAATATTGTCTCAATAAGCCATTATGATTTTCATTTAAGCCACGTTCCCATGAATGATACGGTTTAGCGAAATAAGTATTACAACCCACCGCTTTTGCAATATCTATGAGCCGGCAGAACTCACGGCCATTATCAAAAGTGATGGTGTGTACCCAGGCGGCTAAAGGCTTTAGGGCTTGAATGATAGTCTCTTTGGTCGGTTCAGCTTCCTTCGCTGAAAATCCTGGAAACGGAGCGTAGCGAAGTGAAGATTTTTAGTCCTCGATAGCCATAGGGCTGGGTGTTTTTCCGGAGTCTGTGCGTGAGCGCAGGTGGAGGAAAAATACAAAGCATTACACGACATGGCGTAAAGTCATTTGTGGAAGTGCTGCGGAGTCAGCATCGAGTATACGATGATGTGACGTAGCGGCACGTACGCAGGACGAATCGAGGCAGCCGAAGGCAATAGTGGTCGCGTAGTTTTTTGCTGCTTGTTAGGGGGCAGGAAGCCCACGAACAAGCTTTCGCAAAAATAGCGACTCCCCGCACGAATAATAGGGATGACGAGATTCAATTTGGACACTCGTTCCGTTAAAGTCACCACAACGCCTTGGTGGCATTTGCCTGTGACTGTATCGGCCTCCCAATCAACCTAAGCGGGTCTTTTCATTCACTATATTTGAGCGCTCTTTAATGTCCACACGGTAAGGAATGATGCCACGATAGTCATTCTTACCATAACGCTTACGGTAAGGTTTGGATTGATGCCTCAGTTGCTTGTATAGCTCGCCTCCCACAGACTTGTTAGTCAATATGAAGCGGTAGATAGTTTCGTCGCTGACACTCGGTTTCTCAAGGGCTTTTAATCGCCTTGATATCTGGTCCGGACTCCATTTTTCTTTGATAAGTGGCGTGATAACACACTTCATCTCAACAACCAGCTTGATCGCTTTGGGCTTATCAAGATGACGCTGTTGGGCTTTGATTTGTGTTTGCTGATAACAATACCCACACTTACCCTTATTTCGTTGCAACTAACTACTAATAGTGGATTTATTCCTACCCATGTCTCCGGCTACCTCACCAAGAGAAACCTTTTTCTTATGCATGATGTAGATATGGTATCTTTCTTCTTGGGTTAGATGGTTGAATGTTCTCATTGGACACCTCTTTAGTTTTTTGTTTTGGTAGACGGAAACGATACCATTTAACCTTTTTTAGAGGTGTTGCATTTATTATATGAATCCAAGTATGTTAAAAATCTCAATTTTTGTATCAAGCTTTCTATCACTTGATTAGCTAATCAAGACTCAATATATAACCCAGATTAAATAACTATCACTCAAATACCGAATAGTGAAAATATGAAAAAAATAATTGACCAATATGGCGCGTATTTTGAGCCTTTAATCATCATAACTGCACTTATTATTGTGATGCTTGGCCAAAACGAGATAAATCTATTTTTCTATTGGATATCGTTTGGTTTGCTATTAGGAATAGGCCTATGGCGTCTGCGCAAACCTGGGTTATATTTTTCTTTAGTTAAAGATAAAGCATTTCTTGCATATTCCCTTTTTATCCTCTGGGCTATTATTTCTACTATGTATTGGTCTGTAGTTAAAGTAAATAGCATCATAACGGTAGTCACTTTTTTAATTGGATTACTAAGTTATTTTATAGGTTATACAGATAATAGTGAAAAATCATTTAATGTGCAGAAATTATTATTGATTTTAGGCTCAGGGCTGGTTGCTTATACTTATTATCAGTACTTCATATTAGAAATACCACGTCCTATGGGGTTATTGTTAAACTGGAATACTCATGCGGCGTTTCTCGCGATGATTGTATTGCCTTGGGTGGTTCGTTATGCTGTAAACACCAAGATTAATTTAGTTAAAACTTATTCTATATGTGCTATTTCTTTGTTTTTTGCCTTTGCGATGGGCTTGACTCAGAGTCGAGGTGCTTTGTTAATTTTAGCAGCGGGTGCTTTATGTTTATTCATTATCATTAGGCGGCAGCACTTACCTTATAAGCAAAGTTTGTTTTTTCTATTAGCCATTATTCTAGGCTATATATTGAGTAGCTTTTTTGTTGATCAGACCCTGGTGCAGCGTATTAGCACAATTGCCGAGGTGCAAACCTATACAGCTACGGATGCCGGTCGTCATTTATTATGGCTTCCTGCCTGGCAAATGTATCTGGATAGGCCTTTTTTAGGTTGGGGTCTGGGGACTTATTCAGTATTGTTTACACAATATAAAGCTCCGTTAACCAATGAATTGGGGCATTATGCACATAATGATTATTTACAATTTTTACTTGAATTAGGGCCAGTTGGCTTATTATTATTTCTGGCTTTTGTGTTTTTTATAGTTCAGAAATTATATTATGTATTACAAAAACAAGAGGGGATATTTTCCGCGTATAAAACCGAAGCATTGGCACTGTTAATCCCCTGTATAGGTATGCTGATTCATACTTTTTTTACTTTCCATTTGTACCATTTATCGATGCAAATAATTTTTGGCTATTATCTGGGACAGGCAAGTCAATGTTTACAGGTAGAGCAGGGGAATTGGGTTAATAATAGTGCTTTGAAAGCTAATAAAAATTTCTTGTGGCTTTATCGTACTCTCTGTTTTGGAATCATTATATTAGTTATTATTTCCGGATTTTCTACTTATCATCAAGCTAAAGGACAAAAAGCAAACACGTATCCGGAAAAAATAGATCATTATTTGAAAGCAAGTTTGTTCTTTACTGCATCAGACAGGTATGAAGCTTTAAGCGCCCGATATACTGCCATACAGCTAAAAAATATGCCTGTTAATGATGAATTTTCAGAGCAACGCCAGCAAGTAGCCATATACGCTTTAAATGCAGTTAATAGTGCAATTGAAAAAACACCTTTGGATGCGCAGAATTATATAACTAAAATCGACATTTTATTAGGTATGCAAGCTGAGTATTCAGAGATCCGCGCACAATATGTAAAATTATTAACAATTAACCCCTACTTAATAGATGTTCGCTATCATTATGCCCAATTATTGGACGTAAATGGACAATATCAACAAGCCCTTGCTATTTTGTGGGAAGGGTGGGGGCGTATTAATAAAGGCACATATCTAAAGGCGTTAGACTATTTGTTATTTCAACTGGAGTTGAATAATAAATATGGTAAGCCTGAAGATAGCTTAATTATTGAACAGCTAATCCCCCAGATGGAACAGTTAATGAAAGATAAAAAAGGCGGGCAATATGTCTTTTTTAAATCCAATTAGAGCTGGAATGTAAAGGGGGCATAAACGTCTAACAGACAGAAGGCATAAAAGCTTTAGCTTTTTAATGGCGGCAATACCTAAAGCTATTGGATTCTTCGTTTTAAATGCTCTTCGAACAGTTTTCTAATTTTGCTATCTAAGTCCGCTTAAAAATGAGACAGTTTGTGAAAACTTGTGACATAATTATCATTCTAGAGTTCAGACTTTACTATTACAAATCAATTAACAGGGGGATTACTAACTTGTAATTATTGTGGTATAGACTATTCTTTATTCTAGTTACAGTTTTAAACTCTCTATTCTTAACATTTTTTAAGGTTGGAAATATTATGCAAAAAATAAAATATCAGAAAGTACAGCAAGGTTTTACCTTAATCGAGCTAATGATCGTAGTTGCGATTATTGGTATCTTGGCATCGATTGCCTTACCTGCTTATCAGGATTACATTATAAAAGCTAATGCGGGAGCCGCTGTAGGAAATCTTGGGGGGCAGAAAATAAAAGTGGCTGAAGCTTTTTCATTAGGAGTGAACGACTCAGCTGGAGCGGTAGTTGCGGCACCAGGTGTTTTACAATGCAAAGACTCAGGCAATACCGCTATACCAGATTGTGGTACTGGTGGTGTGCTAGCTACTGCTGTAGGGGGTATTACAGCAACATTAACGCCTACTACTGGAACACCAGGTAAAATTAACTGGGGTTGCGTTATAACAGGTACCAATATCTCTTCTAGTAATGTACCTAAAGGATGTGCGGCTGGGTAATACTCTTTAGAAATAAAGGCGTTCAATCAGCTTGATTTAGCACATATGAAAAAGCCATCCAGACTTTAATTGCTCTGGATGGTTTTTTTGTTTGTTATTCAAAGCAAAAACATAGTTAATTATTTTCTGACTATGCAACCTAAAGGCTCAAACTTGTATCCAGTATCACTAGTTTCGACGCTTTGTTTGGCAATTCAGCACGGAAACGCCGAGCGTTTCGTGATGCAGCGCATCAAGCGCGGGCATTCCCCATAGAGTATAGAAGCGGGAAAGCACGCTCTCCGAGACTGATATAAATGCACGTTTTAGAACGTGGAATTTAACTTTTGTATTAACGCCGCCAGCGCTGTCAGTAAAACAGCTGCTGAAATTACGCCTACTGAAACCAGCATATTACCAAGCCATTCTGGTTTTAACAGTAATATCATCCCCAGGCCAAACATCATGCTACCTGAGAGCAGTTTTAATAAGCGCCCACTCTGTTCAGACAGTTTTTTTTGCCCCATCGTCAGGGTAAACAGCAGGACGATCACTAATAAAGGAATAATGTAGACGATGTTGTATAGGAGCAGATACATGTAATATTGTGTTGTGCTGAGTTCATTAAGGGTTAGCACACGCGTATAAACCATTGGCAGGCCAGCGGTGCAGAGTAACTCATAACTGTTAGCAGCTATTGCAAGGATAATGGTCGCAGTTATCATGGTCGTCAAATTTCCAGTCTGGGTGAGGGCGCGTATTCGGGTAAAGAGCCTGGATTTACTCGAATCTGATAATGATAGAGAGACGCCTTGTTTGAAAAAGAAATAATCCTTAATATTGATCAAGCCAAAACTGATCGCAATAAGTCCCGCCGCTGCGGTAATAATAATCAGTTCTTCTGTCATCAGGAACAGATTGAGCCATGCGCTCATAAACAGGAAGTACATTAGCCCGGAACATACTACAAAAATGCAGCCAATAAGCAGCATTCTAGTCCGGCTGCGGTGATGTACCATTAAACTGAGAAGAAATAACAGAATAAAAAATGCACACGGATTAAAAGCATCCAGAGCCGCTATAATCAAGGTTAGGGCAGGTAGAGAAAAGTCCTGATAATGAATGCTACCTAAACCGGTAATATTTAAATTTTCTTGTTTTTCTGTTGTGCTTTCTTGCTGATGACAGGCAAGTAACTTTTCTATTAGTTCCTGTCCTGTAGTTTCGGCGCGGTCATAACCGACCAGCATTTGATCACAAAAAATAAATGCAGGCACTGAATTAGCGGGCTGTTGTAATTGTGTTGCCATCAGTAAATAACGTTGCTGATTTTCGCGATTATCAACTAAATCATAACTATATACCGTTAACCAAGGGTATATTTTGGCTAGATTGTTAATCAAGGGCTTTGCTTCTTTACAATGTGGACAATAGCGTGACCAGAAATAATACAAGCTGACTTGATTGTCAGTAGATGATTTTGCAACGGTTTCAGCTTTCAAGTTTGCCGGAGACAGCAAGCTACTGAATAACAATAGCATGCCTACAAAAATGATAGCTTTACTCGATAGGAAGTGTTTATACTGGGCAATATTGAGTATGTAGGGCATTTTATCTTGATATAAAGCTGATTGGAATATACATGCGTGGACTTGTTCGATTTGACAAGATAACATCTTTTAAGCATCATCAATAATAAAACCTAAAAAACGATGAGTAACGATACTTTAAAAATACGCAGGATAGGAATAGACACCTATCATGAAAATGTTGCCTACCTAAACCGCGAATGCAGTATTTACCGTGCCGAAGGTTTCCAGGCTTTATCTAAAATTCAAATCAGTGTTAACGGTACTCGACTACTGGCAGTGCTAAATGTGGTTGATGATAATGCCATTGTTCAACCTGGCGAACTAGGCCTTTCCCTGCAAGCATTTAATTATCTGAATGCCAGCGAAGGCACACTGGCCACTGTGGATCATGCTGAACCGCCCAAGTCTATGGATGCCGTGCGCCGCAAGATTAACGGTGAACGTCTTGATCAGGCAGATTTTGATGATATCAGTCATGATATCGTCGAAACCCGTTATTCAAAAATGGAAATGGCTGCTTTTCTGGTTGCGACCGGTCAAAATAATCTTGATCGTGATGAGCTGTTATATCTGACGCGTTCTATGTTGAATTCAGGTGAGCGCATGGATTGGCATGAAACCCTGGTAGCTGATAAACACTGTATCGGAGGAATTCCCGGCAACCGGACTTCGATGTTAGTAGTGCCTATTGTTGCCGCACACGGCATGTTAATTCCAAAAACCTCCAGTCGCGCCATTACCTCCCCATCCGGTACGGCTGATACCATGGAAATACTCAGTAAAGTCAATCTAACGCCTGATCAGATGTCTGATATTGTGCGTCAGGAGCGAGGTTGTCTTGTTTGGGGCGGGACAGCTAAACTGGCCCCTGTTGATGACATGTTGATTGCAGTGGAACGACCCTTAGGGATTGATTCTCAAGGGCAGATGGTCGCCTCGATTTTGTCGAAAAAACTGGCTGCTGGCTCTACGCATTTGATTATCGATATACCCGTTGGACCCACGGCAAAGGTAAGGCATATGCGCCAGGCCTTAGCCTTACGTAAATTATTCGAGTTTGTTGGCGACCGGCTTAATATACACCTGGAAGTAATGATTACTGATGGCCGGCAACCAATTGGTCTGGGTATAGGACCTGTTCTTGAGGCGCGCGATGTGATGCAGGTACTCAATAATGATCCTAATGCACCTGCGGATCTACGCCAGAAATCTCTTCAGCTGGCTGGTAGAATTATTGAGTTTGATCCTGATGTACGTGGCGGGCAAGGTTATGCCATTGCCAGAGATATACTGGAATCAGGACGGGCGTGTGCAAAAATGAATAATATTATCAAGGCACAGGGCGCTAAGGAAATAGATTTACAGCCAGGGAAACTGAGTTATCCCGTTTATGCTGACCGGGATGGCATCGTAACCCATATTGATAACTTTCAAACAGCTAAAATTGCGCGTATTGCAGGCGCTCCTATGGATAAAAAAGCAGGTGTGGATTTATTTAAAAAACTGGGAGATAAAGTGACAAAAGGCGAAGCACTTTTTCAAATTTATGCAGAATTCCCTGCGGATTTCAAATTTGCAACAAAACTGGCACAACAGAATAGCGGTTATAGTATTGGTGAAAAAGAACAGATTTTGCAACCATTAATTGCCTTTTAGGAGAGAGACTATGCTGATACTCGCTTTTCCAGACTATCTGCCTCAGGCCAAAAGATTTGCATTGGCACTTGGTGCGCCATTGCAGGAGGTCTATCTGCACCAATTCCCTGATGGCGAAAGTCTCTTACGATTACCAATAGACTTGCCCGAACATATCATTATTTGCCGCAGCTTGAATCAACCTAATGATAAATTGATCGAATTGTTATTGTGTGCACAAACTGCGCGGCAACAAGGCGTGCAAAGGATCACACTAGTCGCACCGTATTTATGTTATATGCGCCAGGATATAGCGAATCAACCTGGTGAAGCAGTCAGTCAGCGCATTATTGGGCAAATGCTGGCAGAACTGTTTGATGATGTCATTACTGTAGACCCCCACTTGCACCGTATATCCAGATTAAATCAGGCAATCCCGATTGATAATGCGATTAGCCTGACGGCAACAGATGAAATCGGTCTGTTTCTCCTGCAACATTTTAAGCATGCGGTACTACTAGGGCCAGATAGTGAGTCTGAACAATGGGTTGCCGCGATTGCCAAAAAAATTGGTTTTGAGTATTCTGTGGCGAAAAAAGTACGTCAGGGCGATACACAGGTTAGCATATCTCTGGCTGATTTTGATTTCCGCAATAAAGCCGTTGTCATTATTGATGATATGGCCAGTACCGGAAGAACATTGGCACAAGCGGCAGGCTTATTATTGGCAGCCGGCGCTCAACGCGTTTATGCAGTAATTACCCACCCTTTATTTTGTGATGATGCTGAAACTCATATTATGCAGGCTGGCGTACAACAAATCTGGAGTACTGACAGTATTAGCCACACTAGTGCCTGTATTCATCTGGATAAATTACTTGCACAGGCGATAAAAGATTTTTTATAGATGCTGACTTCGAATTATTGCGCAATTACTCAGGGGAATAGTTCAAGCAAATACAGCAAAAGTAATTTATAAATAATCAAAAAGCTGAAATCCAGGATATTTCTCAATTTATTAGCGCCAGCCTATAACATAAGTTGCATTCTCTAGATTTAGAGATTAATATCAGATGACATTAAGATTATTTTCTGAAATGTAATCTAGTTGTTTGATCATTCGAAAAACCTTTAAGGAAAAATAAAATGTTTAAAAAATCGATAGCGTTGTTTTTTACGGGAATTCTTATACTTGGCATAACTGCTTGCGAAAAAGAAGAAGGTACAATGGAAAAAGCAGGTAAAAGGATGGATAACGCCGCTGCCAGCGTTAAAAAATCTGCGGATAATACAGCTAAAAGCGTTAAAGAATCGTATGAAGAGACTAAAGATGCCATATTAGACAAAGGTCCTGCAGAAAAGGCGGGCGAACGCATAGACGATGCAGTTGAAAATGTTACCGAAGAATAAGCATCTGGCGTAGTAAAGTTAGTAGAAGCTCTGTTGAGGGCTGCTTAATGCAAAACTCAAATTTTATATCCCACTGCGGCAAAAGATATTGTTAAAAGGTCGGATTTGATTTTAATGCTCCGCAATAAAAAATCTGCTAAGTTATTTAAAACAAGCATTGCTGGCGGGCTAAAGCCCGTCATGCACACTCACTTCGCTCTCTATTTCAGGTAAATCATCCTCTGAGCCTAGTAATATCGAAATCCAGAGGGTATCAGGGTTTTTTGCTAACACAATTTTAGCAATCATGGTAAATGGCACGGAAAGCAACATTCCCACTGTACCAAATACCCAGCCCCAAAAGGTTAAGGACAGAAATACCACCAGGGTTGATAAACCTAATCCTCGTCCCATAATCCGTGGTTCCCATATATTACCTACGAGCATATTGACCAGGAAATAGCCTAAGGCTACTAATAAGGAGCTATCGACACCGAATTGTACCAGGCTGAGTAACATCGTCGGAATGGCGGCAATAATTGAACCAATCGTAGGCACAAAATTAAACATAAAGGCAATTACACCCCATAGAATAGGGAAGTCAACATCTAATATTGATAACCAGATAGTAATTAGCAAGCCGGTTACCAGGCTGGTGATTGCTTTTATGGCAAGGTATTGATTTATGCGGTCAACTATTTCGCGGGAATGATAACTAAGGTTTGAGTCACCAAAAGCAAGCTGAATTTTTTGCGGTAATGAATAACTTTCAAACAATATAAAGATGACAGTTAACTGAATTAGAAACATATCAGCAAAGACAGCACCTAAACCGGTAATTAGTCCACCAATAAATTTCATGACTTTGCTGGCATTAAATTCTTTGAATGAATCAATATTAACCGCGTAATCTATCCCATGGCCATCTAGCCACTGAATCAAAATGTCTGTTTGTAGTTTTAGATTATTCTGGTAATCGGGTAATTGTTGAGAAAATTCATTGACTGAACTGACGATATAGATCCCGACAGTACCAAGCGTTATAAATAAAGCTATTATTACCAGTAATATAGCTAAAGTAGATGAGAGACCTTTTTTATCCAGCCATGCCAGTGATGGTAGACAAATAATAGCAATAAAAATTGATAGAAATAAGGGATTTAAAATCGGTGCAGCCGCTTTCATGCCGGCAATAATAATACATATTGCTGCCAGTGAGATAAGCATAGAGTTTTGCTTGATAGGCATATTTATATTTTTAACGTGCAGATTAGAAGGGTGCAGTCGATTATATAAATCAGAAGCCTGTCTGAAATAATTCCTGACAATAATAAATAGGGTACTTAATAGTACCCTAGGATATAAGTATTAATTAAAACCAGGCATCATAAAAGCGAGGATTAAACATTTTATTAACCGCATAAGCTATACGAGCTTTGGATTCTTTAACTGTTGCGCCTTCTTTGATATCACCAGTAGCTAACCCCATCCAGATTACATAACCTGTTTTTATATCTATAGCTACAACGATTAACGCTGCTTGAGGAATATTTTCAGGGATTGCAACATTTTTTGCCGGGTCAGCTTTTAACTGCTGTGCTTCCATGTCTATGCCAGTAAAGAAGCTTATTGCAACTTCTGCATCCTGATCAGCAACTTCTGTTAGACCTTTTGAGCGTAATTCACTGTCAATCAGAAATTTAATATCGCTGGAAACATCAAATTTTGCTGGTTGCCATTTACCTTCGGGGTCGTTTAATACTTCTGCAGAACCTAACCAGGCATATGTCGTATAAGCCTTTAGATTCACTTTAGGATCAGATACTGATTCAACTTCTATATCTTTAGTTGTAGAAGCACAGCCAGAGAGTAGTAAAGATAGAATTAATAATATTAAAGGTGAGTAAAATTTTTTCATTAGTTTTTAAAAATATAAATTAGCGAAGCATCACTTTACCTTAAAAATTAGGGTGATTCCATTGCAATATCATCAAGGCGAATAATAATTAAATAAATGCATTATAAACTTTGATGCCTTATCAGCAGTATTTTTCAATTATGCTAAGAGTATTTTTCAGTTTAAGAAAACACAATATTGCATAACTTGTTTCGGCTTAAGCGAATAGCCAGAGTTTAGTCTATTGAGGACGCAAATAAAACATTCAACTTGTCATGAGCTTGTGATTTAATAAGTCTATTCTCCCTGTTAGTCCATATTACCTGAGTTTACTATGCCCCATTTTCTACACCGTTGGTATTGCCAGTTTCCGATTGGTTTGTTTGCATTATTTTTGGCTGCCTGTGAACCAAAAAATGAATATATCACCCCGCCTGCCCCGGAAGTGACTGTTAGCCTACCCATTCAGAAAAGCGTTACAGAATATTTAGAATTTACCGGCACGACTCAGTCTGTAGGTTTTGTAGAAGTTAGAGCACAAGCATCAGGTATTTTAAAAAGCATGCACTTTGAACCTGGAACAAACGTTAAGCTAGGTGACTTATTATTTATTATTGATCCCGAACTATACCAGGCACAGCTAGCCGCGGCACAGGCAGAATTAATCAGCGCTCAAGCGCAGTTAAACCGTACTCAGGCAGAATTAAACCGTGCCGATGAATTGATCAAGAAAAACTATATTTCGAAAACTGAGCACCTGCAACGTCAAACGGAGCGTGATGTGGCGCAAGCAGCAATTGGATTAAGATCTGCTGGGGTAGAACGTGCAAAAATCCAACTGAGTTATACCCAAGTCACCGCCCCTATTGCCGGGCGCGTTAGTCGAAATATCGTCGATATTGGCAATTTAGTGGGTGAAGGAAAAGCCACATTATTAACCACCGTAACGCAATATCAGCCTATGTATGTCTATTTTCATTTAAATGAACGGGATTTATTAAGCATAATGAAATTGCGTGGCGAGAAAGCCCGGCAAATGGGTCATGCTCCTGACAAAAAAGCTGATCAGGGATTAAACATTCCTCTGTTCTTAGGTTTAGCAGATGAAGACGGTTTCCCTCATGAAGGGACATTAGATTTTGCAGAGTCTGCATTGAATACCAACACAGGCACCATCGAATTACGTGGGGTATTTTCTAATAAAGAGATCCCAGAGCGCTTAATTCCTGGCTTATTTACCCGTTTACGCCTACCCATAGGAGAAACGCCTGACGCGTTACTTATTGACGAACGTGCTATAGGGGCTGATCAAAGTGGACACTATCTTTTAGTCGCCAATCTGGAAAATAAAGTTGAAAAGCGCCTTGTCACCTTAGGTCAAAATATTGACGGCATGGTGGTTATTAGTAAAGGTATCAAAGCAAACGATAAAGTAATTATCAATGGTTTACAAAAAGCCAGTCCGGGTAGCATCGTAAATCCAATAATTACTTCAACCACAGCAGGATAAACGCATGTTTTCTAAGTTTTTTATAGAGCGCCCCATTTTTGCCGCTGTTATTTCCATTGTCTTGTTAATCGCGGGGGCAGTCTCTGTGTTAACTTTGCCTAGTGCGCAATACCCTGAAATCACCCCTCCTACAGTTGAAGTTAAAGCAGCCTATCCGGGAGCAAATGCTCAGGTTGTTGCTGAAACAGTTGCCGCACCGATTGAACAGCAGGTTAACGGCGTAGAAAACATGCTGTATATGTCCTCCACCAGCGCCGGAGATGGGTCCTATACCTTAACCGTCACTTTTGACGTCGGTACGGATTTAGATATTGCTCAGGTCATGGTACAAAACCGTGTTGCTTTAGCCGCACCCAACTTACCCGAAGAAGTTAACCGCCAGGGCGTTAGTACCAAAAAGAAATCAGCCAATATTATTTTATTTATTGCCCTGACATCACCGGATAGTACTTTTGATGAACTCTATTTAAGTAATTACGCTACCTTAAATATACGCGACCAATTAGCCCGTATTAAAGGGGTGGGTGATGTTGTGATTTTCCCCCCTAGTGATTACAGTATGCGGGTATGGCTCAACCCACACAAAATGAAATCACGTGGTATTACCACGCAAGACATAGTGAAGGCTATGCGTGAGCAAAACGTACAAGTTGCTGCCGGTCAAATTGGTCAACCGCCTGTGCCACCAGGCACTAATTTTCAGTACTCCATTAATGTATTAGGGCGCTTAACGGATGTGGCCCAGTTTGAAGATATTATTATTAAAACAGGCGATGATGGCAGTATGACGCGTTTAGCAGATGTTGCCCGGATTGATTTAGGCGGCAAAACTTACGACATTACTGCCAATGTAAATGGCGCACCATCAGCCAGTATTAGTATTTACCAATTACCTGGCGCTAATGCCTTAGATACCGCTACTCGAGTTCGCTCAGTCATGCTGGAGTTGGAAAAAAACTTTCCTCAGGGCCTGGAATATATAATTCCTTATGACACGACACTTTTTATCACTGCATCAATTGATGAAGTTTTTGTTACTTTATATCAAGCCGGCGCTTTAGTATTCATTGTTCTGTTTATTTTCCTACAGGATTGGCGCTCTACACTGATTCCCGCGATAACAATCCCGGTATCCTTGATTGCTACCTTTATCGTTATGTCCATGATGGGCTTTTCCTTGAATATGCTCACTCTATTCGGTCTGGTGCTTGCCATCGGAATTGTGGTCGATGATTCGATTGTCGTGGTTGAGGCGACTACGGCGTATATTGAAAAAGGATTCTCATCAAGAGAGGCTGCAATTCAGGCGATGAGTGACGTATCAGGTCCTGTTGTCGCAACTACGCTAGTATTATTAGCGGTCTTTATACCCACTGCTTTTTTACCAGGCATTACCGGGAAAATGTATAGCCAGTTTTCCTTAACTATTGCAGTAGCGACAATTTTCAGTTCACTTAATGCCTTAACTTTAAGTCCAGCATTATCGGCTTTATTATTACGTCCTGCCCCAAAAGATAAAAATGCCTTTTTTCGCGGTTTCGATAAATTTTTTGAAACCACTTCTAAGGGCTATGCAAATTTTTTGAAAGTCGTCGTTCGCCGTGGCTTTTTAATGATGCTATTAGCCTTAGGTATTGCCGTTATCAGTGGCTGGCAGTTTGGTCAAATTCCTTCTGCTTTTTTACCGGTAGAAGATCAGGGTTATGTGATTACTGCGGTGCAGTTACCGGACGCCGCTTCTAAGGAACGCACCCAGGAAGTGCTAAAGAAGATCGATGTCATCTTAAAAGATACCCCTGGAGTCCAATACTGGCTATCATTGGGTGGATTTTCTGCTATCGACGGTACTAACGCCTCGAATGCCGCAACAATTTATGTAGTCTTGAAGGCGTGGAATGAGCGCACTGCTGAAAATGAAACGCAAGCCGCTATTCTGCAACACTTAAATTCAAAGTTTCGTCAGATTCAAGAGGCCATTGTAGTTACCTTTATTCCTCCTGCTATTCCTGGCCTAGGGGTTTCAGGAGGCTTTCAAATGCAGATTCAGGACAAAGGTAACGTAGGTTTAGGTGAGCTGCAGCGCATAATCACTAAAATGATTTCGGATAGTCGCAGTCAATCAGGCTTAGCAGGAGTCAACTCGACTTTTAGAGCCAGTGTTCCGCAATTATTTGCTGAAGTGGATCGCACTAAAGCAAAAACCTTAAAAATTCCTTTAGATGATGTCTTTAACACCTTACAGGCGTATTTAGGCTCGGCTTATGTGAATGACTTTAATCGATTTGGTCGAACTTGGCAGGTTAAAGTTCAGGCGGATGCGGAATTTCGCTTAAAAGCTGAAGATATACGCCAATTAGAAGTCCGTAATATAAAAGGTGAAATGATTCCGCTAGGTACATTAATTAGAGTTGATGACACAGTAGGACCGCAAACCATTTTACGCTATAACCTCTATCCAGCCGCATCCATTACCGGAAGTGCTGCCCCCGGCTTTAGTTCAGGCGAAGCTTTAAGTTTAATGGAACAAATGGCGCAGACAAATTTTCCTGATTTTATGGGCTTTGAGTGGACAGGTATGTCTTACCAGGAAAAACAGGTCGGTAATGAAGCAGTTATTGTTTTTGCTTTGGCTATTGTTTTGGTATTTTTGGTTTTAGCAGCTCAATATGAAAGCTGGAGTTTACCGATGGCGGTTTTACTGGTAGTTCCTTTGGCGCTGCTTGGAACGGTTGCCGCTTTGATGATGCGTGAATTTGATAATAATGTTTATACTCAAATTGGTATTGTGCTTATTATTGGTTTAGCCAGTAAAAATGCGATTTTGATTGTTGAATTAGCCGCTGAACAACGCGCTAAAGGCGTGAGTATTTTTGAATCTGCAGTAGAAGCATCAAGACTGAGGTTTCGTGCTATTTTAATGACTGCTTTTTCATCAGTGCTAGGTTTTTTGCCACTTATGGTCGCTAGCGGAGCGGGTGCAGCAAGTCGTCAAGCTATTGGTACCGCAGTGGTTGGTGGCATGATTGCGGCAGTTTGTATGTCTTTAATTTTTACGCCAGTATTTTATGCCGTTATGCAAGGACTTAGCGAGCGCTTTAGCCAGTCAGAGGTCAGTTAGTTAATACTAGCTTGAAGCTGATTATCTGTGAAACTGAGTTGTATTCTAATAGGTTTGTAACTCAATTTAATAAAACTGTAGAATGATACTTTAGCTAGTGGGTATCACCTAGGTAGGCAGTGAGCTAAAGCACCGATCTGCACTATTCTGTAATTGATTTGTAATACAGATTTTGGCATCTTTCATTGGTCAGTTTACACTTTCATTTCATTAACATCGTCATTTCCGGTGCGGCAAGCGAAGCTTGTCATTTCTTGCAGGGTGAAAGTCCTTGTCTGGAGAAGCTGTTGTATTAGTTTCATAAGGTTTAACCAACCACCAGTATCGAGTGTTGCGTCTTCGGCGGAGCATTGTAAGCGGTTACGACTGCTGCAAAAGCGAACAAAGGAGACGAAGCGTACACAGAGAACTATGTAGGTCACAGGGAATACGCACATTCCTGAAGCTGTTTTTTTTTAGCATCGTAAGACCGAGAAAGCAAATGGCGACGTTATCGGGACAATGGAAGCCAATACAAAAGAATCGTTAAGGTGAGATTCTGGAAGATTTGCCGGTGTTTATAGGCGTGACATGTATAGAGAGAAATGATGTAGAACTTGCGAGATCCATACGGTTCCTGAGTCATTAATAACAGGTAAGCCTACCCAACTAAAAGAAGGATGGCTGAAGACGGTATGGGAGTCAGATTCACTCATAGTACTCGGAGCGTGGGAAAACTACGTACAGGGGG
>Ga0208648_1000460_pt1 | contig 42115 bp, 24 predicted proteins | sample AntAceMetag02UKL_FD_184772 | JGI IMG/M metagenome (GOLD analysis project Ga0208648, IMG submission 184772) | Saline lake microbial communities from Ace Lake, Antarctica - Antarctic Ace Lake Metagenome 02UKL (SPAdes) (version 2) | ecosystem: Environmental > Aquatic > Non-marine Saline and...
CATTATCAAACAACCCTGTATTTCCTGTTTTTTTGTATATTTGTGTTTTCATAATTATTTGTTTTATTTGATGCAAATATACGAATAATTATTTGAATAACAATGATTTAATTAATAGAAGTCCCCTTAAGTCAATTGTTTGATGCAAAAAAAGCAAAGCATGGAACCGTCGGTCTTTCTAAGTGTTACAGAGGTATTGGGAAAATACATCTGGCCTTGGGAAATTATGATAAGGTTATTATATCCTATATGCAATTGATTGATACTTATGAAGAACTATTGTTAGACTCTGACAGCATTGAGACAGGGAAAACAAAAATAAGAATGTCAGCATGTTATAACGACATTGGTAATGTATATTGGAATCAGGGAAAATATAAATTAGCTGTTGAGTTTTTCCAGAAAGCATTAAAAATAAACGAAGATATAAATAACAAAAAAGGAATTGCAGCAGCTTTGGGTAATATTGGTTTAGTTCATTGGAATCAGGAAAGTTATGATTTGGCTGTAGATTACTTTCTAAAAGCTTTGGAAATATATGAAAGTCTAAGCATTTCTGATGATAAAGTTATTGCTTTGTCTGGAAAAAGAGGAATTTCAAGATGTTATGGTAATATTGGTGTAATTCATGAAGAACAGGGAAATTATGATCAGTCTATTGAATATTATCAGAAAGCCTTGGAAATATTTATTGAATTAGATGATAATGCAAGTGTATCTATATGTTATATGAATATTGGACTGGTTCATAGTGATCTTGGAAATTATGAAACGGCTATTGAGTTTTATGAAAAATCCATTTCAATATCAGAAGAGATTGGCGATAAAAGCGGATTAGCACATGTATTATGCAATATTGCATCAACCAATATTTCTTTGGCATCTGCAGAAACTTTGCCTGATAAAAAGCAGGAGTATTATCAGAGATCTGTTGATTATGGAATAAAATCAATAGAAATAGCTGAAGAAATTGGAGAGTTACCCGGAATAAATTTTGCTGCAAAAACATTGCGGAAAGCGTATAAGGGGTTGGGAATGTATGATAAAGCTTTTAAATATGCAGAAATTTATATCACTACTCAAGATTCAATGTTCAATGAAGATAAAATAAATGCTATTCAGGAAATGGAGACTCGATACCAGACTGAAAAAAAAGAACAGCAAATAAAATTACAAGAAACAGAGTTGGCAAAAACACTAGCAGAAAACAGCAGGCAGCGTATTGTGATGTATTCATTTATAGCAGGCTTTATTATTGTTGTAGTATTTACATTATTACTAATAAGCTTATTCATACAAAAGAAAAAAGCTAACAGATTGCTATTAGTTCGAAATGAGGAAATTCTTCAGAGAAATGAAGAGATTATTACACAAAGAAATTCAATTGAAGAAAAAAACGAAGAACTAAACCAACAAAACGAAGAAATTGCTACTCAACGCGACGAAATAGAAGAGCAGCGAGATAAGGTTATTCTGCAAAAAGAAATTATTGAAGGAATTCACACTAAAATTAGCCAAAGTATAGATTATGCTAAACGCATACAAACTTCTATATTGCCTGATGGTATAATATTAAACAAATATTTTGATGATCATTTTGTATTATTTAAACCACGTGATGTTGTTAGTGGTGATTTTTATTGGGTTACACATGTTGAAGATCAGACAATAGTAACGGCTGCAGATTGCACAGGACACGGAGTGCCGGGAGCATTTATGAGTATGCTTGGTGTTTCGTTTTTGCGTGAAATAGTTATTAATGAATACATTACACATCCGGGAGTAATACTTCGCAAACTCCGTAAGGTTATAATTAATGCTCTTAAACAAAAAGAAGAAACCGGAGATTCAGAGTTGGGTTTAAGTAATAATGATGGTATGGATATGGCTCTTATTTCGATAGATCATAAAACAAATATGATGCAATATGCAGGGGCAAATAATCCTTTATATATAATAAATCCAAATCGAAAAGAATGGCCAAAAGAAGCTTTTCCATTTGGTAATAATTTAGGAGGGGTTGAAATAAAGCCCGATAAAATGCCCATATCCATTTATAAAAAAATGGATAAATTTATCACTCACGAAATACAATTAGAAAAAGGTGATCAGCTTTATATGTTTTCCGATGGGTTTGCCGACCAATTTGGGGGTGAAGATTTTGCTTGCCGACAGACAGGAGGAAAGAAGTTTAAGTATAAGCCATTTAAGAAGTTGCTTTTAGATAATGCAGACAAACCAATGCAAGAACAGAAAGAAATACTTGAAAAAACATTTGAAGAATGGAGAGGAGATTTAGAACAGATTGACGACGTAGTGGTTTTGGGCATTAAAATATAGCTACCAAATCAATGCTTAAAGTTTTTGTCTGAGGCAGATAGAATTCTCAGCCCTGTGTACTTGTCGAGTAAATAAGACAAAATAAATTTCCTGAGATTATAATTCAGAACTAAGAAATGCGCAATTAGTAAAAACTTTAAGTATTTTAGGCATTCTAAATTTTCGGGATTGTTTTAATAGTAAATATTGAAAAATAGAATATTAAATATTATTTTATCAATTTTAATTTTCGGGAGTGCATTCTCTCAAAACTATAATATTAAGCACTATACTGTTAAAGATGGACTTTTGCATGCATTTGTTAATGATATAATTCAGGATAGCAGGGGCAATATTTGGATAGCAACAGGAGGAGGTTTATGCAAATTTAATGGCGTTGAATTTAATAGTTACACTACAAAAGACGGATTAAATTATCCCCGATTATTATGTTTGGCCGAAGACGATTTTAATAATATATGGATTGGAACTTCAGTAGGGTTAAATGTTTTTGACGGAGATTCAATTTATTCTTTAAAAAATAAGCTAAAAGAAAATATACTTGCTTTTGAAAAATCTTTAGACGGACAAATGTGGGTTTCTTCAAACGAAGGCGTTAAAAAAGTGCAACTTAAGAATGGGGAATTTGTTATTGATAAATTGCAATACGATTTTGGGAAAATTGAAGAAACAAATATTTTTCAAGATAGAAATAAAAATTCGTTTCTTATAGAGTCCAATAAACATCAGCTTTTTATCGGATTAAATAACTTGATTTATATATATGAAAAGAATAAAATAGAAAAAATTGAAATTGATAAATCACTTCAAGTTTATTCTGCTTGCAGATTGGCAAATACCGAGATTGTATTTGGAACAAATAATGGACTTTACATTTATCGTGATAATGATTTAGTAAGAATAGAGAATGAAAAACTAAATGGTTTTAAGGTTTATAAAATAAAAAGAAAGGAAGATAAATTGTGGATGATTGGAAAATGGGACAATGAAGAAAAAGACGAATTATTTTTGCTTAGTATCAACTTAAATAATGAAAGCTATTACAGAAAGATAACAGTTATTAATGGCTTAATTGATAATCCGACATCATTATTTATTGACCATGAAAATAATATATGGACAGGCTCAAATGGGGGATTGAGCGTTTTAAAAGGTGAAAGCTTTGTAAATTACACCACAAAAAATGGAATTGTAGGAAATAAAATTTGGGGTCTTTTTCAAGATATTGATAACAGAATTTGGCTTGGTACAATTAACGAAGGTTTATCAATAATTGACGGCGATAAAATTACAAATTTTGATTTAGAGGATGGTTTGCCAGATATGTATATCGGAGCAATATATCAGGACAAAAAAGATTTTATTTATTTGGGAACTGCAAGAAAAGGTTTATGCATTGCCCAATATAATTCTAAGTTAAATACATATAAGTTTAGGCAATTAAATGTAGAATTAAACAATGGGAAAACTAGAATTGACGGCATTTTAAGAGACAAAAATAATACATTGTGGATAGCGAGCAGTAAAGGATTATATTATTCACTAGATGATATTAAATTTCATCACAAAGTTTTGTTTGACGGAGATTCAAATCAAGTTTTTATACAAAGAATACTATTATCAGGAAATGGAGATTTATATGTAGGTACGAAACGGAGAGGATTGTTTGTGTTAAAAGGAAACAAAGTTGAGAATATTTTAAATGATACTATAAATGGATTGGGAATATCTTCAATATGCGAAGATTCTGAAGGAGGAATTTGGCTTGGGTCTCAACATAAGGGAATATTTAAACTAAACGAAGGTAAAAACAAATGGATTACTGAAAAGGACGGACTTAAGTCTAATCTAATTTACATTTTACAATCAGATAAAAATGGTAATATATGGATAGGAAGTAATTTAGGATTAGACAGATTTAATGTTTTAAAGTATAATAAAACCGGAGAAATTGAAATACATCATTATGATACAGATGATGGATTGCAAGCTTTGGAAATGAACCTGAATGGTTCAATTGAGGATAATCAAGGAAATTTATGGTTTGCTACAAATAACGGTATTTTAAAATATGATTATAGATACGATATCAGTAATAGAATACCTCCAATTATCAATATTTTAAACATAAAGCTATATTCAAAACTGGTAGATTGGAAAAAATATTCTGATTCTTTATCAGTTTGGGATTATTTGCCTATTAATCCTGTTTTACCGTATAATCAAAATCATCTTACATTTGAGTTTGTTGGTATTAGTTATAAAAATCCAAAGGAAATAAAATATTCGTGGAAATTAGAAGGCTTTGATAAAACATGGGTGCCAAGCACTTATAACAGACAAGTTATTTACTCAAACCTTCCGTACGGGAAATATGTATTTAAATTAAAATCGTCAAATAACGATGGTGTTTGGAATAAGAAAATACTGGAATTTCCTTTTGAAATACAACCTCCTGTATGGGCTACATGGTGGTTTATTACTTTAATAATTGTATTTATAATTCTGCTCATATATCTGCTTATAGTATGGAGAACAAATTCCCTAAAAAAGCGACAGAAAGAATTAAAGAAATTGGTATATGTGCGGACAAAAGAAATTACACTGCAAAAAGAGGAATTAAAATCTCAAAGAGACACAGTTTACGAACAAAAAAATCAAATTGAAAAAATTCATCTAAGATTATCTGACAGTATTGAATATGCAGAAAGAATACAATCATCTATTTTGCCCGAAAATAATATACTTGAAAAATATCTTTCAGACCATTTTGTATTATTTAAACCCAAAGACAAAGTAAGTGGCGATTTTTATTGGTGGACACATATAGAAAATCACACCATTATTACAGCGGTTGATTGTACAGGGCATGGAGTTCCCGGAGCTTTTATGAGTATGCTGGGGGTTTCGTTTTTACGCGAAATTGTGATGAAAGAATATATTACACATCCGGGTGTAATTCTTCGAAAATTACGTAAGGAAATTATTAAATCATTAAAACAGAAAGAAGATATTGCAAGTTCGTTAAGTATGAAAGATGGAATGGATATGGCATTAATTTCAATTAATAATGAAACAAATGTTTTGCAATATGCCGGAGCAAATAATCCTCTTTATTTAATTAAAAGTGAAAAGTTGAAAGTTGAAAGCGAGGCTATAAAACTTTATGAACTTTCTACTTCTAACTTTTTACTTTATGAAGTAAAACCCGATAAAATGCCAATATCCATTTATGAAAAAATGGACAAATTTGTTACTCATGAAATTCAACTTGAAAAAGGAGATCAATTGTATTTGTTTTCTGATGGTTATCCTGACCAATTTGGTGGTGCTGAACAAAGAAAATTTAGGTACAAGCCTTTTAGACAAATGTTATTGGATAATGCTAATAAAAATATGAAAGAGCAAAAGGAAATATTAAACAAAGCATTTGAAGATTGGAAAGGCGATATAGAACAAGTAGATGATGTTGTTGTTATTGGTATAAAAATTTGACAATATCCTAATTTTCAGGTCAACAAAAATTTTATTAACAAATAACATGGTTTTATCTTTATTTAGAAAGTAATTTCTCAATAATTCCTTGTTGCTTTGATTCTTCTACGTTTCGTAATTTGTAATCTTTAAATAAATTAATACAGAACAAGTATACAAATAATTAAAGAATAATTCAAATACATTTTATAATTTTACAATAAAAATAAAGTGCAACATAACAATAAAACAATAAGCAAACGTCCTCTTATTTCTATATTGGGCAAAGTCGAAGTATGGAGAGGGTTGGGGAGAGGCTTTTTAATTTTCAATTATTATTAATTAGCAATTCTGCCTTTGCACAACAAAGAATGATTGATAGCCTAAAACAAGTAGTAGCTACAGCGAAACAAGATACTACCAAAGTAAAAACCTTATTAAAACTGGGCGATCAATACGAATTCACAACACCCGATACCGCCATGTTTTATTATGAAAAAGCACTTGATGTTTCAAAAAGCGTTAAATCAAAAAAGTTTATTGCCAAATGTTATAATTACATTGGAATTATTCATGTAAATCAGGCGAGATACGAAAGAGCAATTGAAAATTATTTAAAATCGTTAGAAATAGAAGAAGAAATTGGAAATAAAATAAGAATATCTAGATGTAACATCAATATTGGCAATGTTAACTATTATCAAGGTAACTATGATAAAGCAATGTCTTTTTATTTGAAATCTGTAATTTTATTTGAAGAAATAGAAGATTTAGTTGGAATGTCATATTGTTATGGCAATATTGGCACAATATATAAATATCAAGGTAGTTATGAAAAAGCATTATTCTATTACTTGAAATCTATAAAAATTGATAAAGAAATCGGAAATATTAGCGGAGTAGCATACGGTTACATAAATACAGGAAGCGTATATTCAGATCAACAGAATTACGATGAGTCAATGGAGTATTTCTTAAAAGCCTTAAAAATCTACAAAGAAACAGAGGATAAAGTTGGAATGTCAGCCTGTTTCAATAATGTTGGTATTACTTACAAAAATCAAGGTAATTACGATATAGCAATATCTTATTATTTAAAAGCTTTAACAATTTCCAAAGAATTAGGAGACATTAATAAAATAGCTGAAACCTATGATAATCTGGCAAGTTTATATGTGAGTATTGCAAACACTTTTGATTTAGGACATATAGAAAGAAACGCTCATCTTGATACAGCATTTGTTTATGCAAATAAATCAATGCAATTAGCAACTGAAATATTAGCAAAACCTCGTATAAAAAGTGCTTATATTACATTGTTTAAAATATACTATGGATTAAACGACTACAATAATGCATATAAAAATACTAGTTTCATTAAAATGAATAATGCCGATATTTTAATGAATTTTTCGTTTATTTCTGAAAAAGAAAAAGAAAATTTCTTTAGTATTATTAGTAAAGATTATTGGAGGTATAATTCATTTGCTTTAGAGTATAAAAACACAGAATCAAGAATTACCGAAACAGTTTATAATAATACGGTGAAAAATAAAGGCTTGCTTTTAAAATCTAATACCGCTATGCGTAATGCAGTGCAAAGTTCTAACGATACTTTACTTGTGAAAAATTACGAAGATTGGATTTTGCTTAAAAAACAAATAGCAAAAAAATACAGCAAAGGAGAAGATACAAAAGAATTAGAAATTCAGGCAGATAGTTTAGAAGGTTACCTTGTTAAAAATTCACAAGAATTTTCAGATTTTAAAAAAGTACAAAACATATCTTGGAAAGATGTACAAGCAGGCTTAAAAGAAAACGAAGTAGCCATAGAGTTTTTGCATTTTCCTTTGTTTAACCCTGATAGTAGCTTAACAGATTTTACAAATACAACACAATATCTTGCTCTAATAGTAACACCAACTTGCAAAACACCGGAAATGCTCCCTCTTTTTATTGAAAAAGATTTGGAAAATATGCTCGGTAAGTTTAGTGGAAATAATTACAGTTACATAAATGGTATTTATGGAAAAAACACAGAAGCTAAAACAGAACTTTACAATATTATTTGGAAACCTATGGAAGAAAGCCTCAAAGATGTTAAAACTGTTTATCTTTCACCAACAGGTTTATTGCACAAAATAAGTTTTGCAGCTATTGCCAAAGAACAAAATATTTATTTGTGCGATAATTACAATATAGAAGTAAAATCAAGTACAGGAAAAATTACAGAGATCGAAGACTTCGCTCAAAGCGAAACCTTCGCTAATGCTACTTTATTTGGCGGTATTACATATGATATAGATAGCATCGAAACACAAGCCTTGCCTGTCGGCAGGCAGGTTTGGAGCTACCTTGAAGGCACAAAAACCGAAACGGAAAAGATTAATCAAATATTAGAAAACGGAAAAATTAAAGTTAATTATTTCACAAACACCACAGCTACTGAAGAAAATTTTAAGTTAATGGCAAACAATTCTAACATTCTACACATTGCAACGCACGGCTTTTTTTATCCTGATCCGAAAGAAACAAAAATTGAAGTTGAGAAAAAACAAAAAGTTGAATATGGCGATGTGATTTTTCGTGGAAGCGAAATAGGTTTTGGAGTAAACAGTTTTGTTAAAAATCCTAATCCGTTAATGCGTTCAGGACTTGTATTTGCCGGAGCAAACAATGTTTGGAGTAAACAAGAAAAAGCAGAAGGCGACGATGGAGTTTTAACGGCACAAGAAGTTGCACATATTGATATGCGAAAGACCAACTTGGTAGTAATGTCAGCCTGCGAAACAGGTTTAGGCGATATAAAAGGTAGCGAAGGAGTTTATGGTTTGCAACGAGCTTTTAAAATGGCAGGAGATAAAATTCTTAATTATGAGTTTATGGCAGGTTCCCGATAAAGAGACTGAAGAGTTTATGACGACCTTTTATATAAAACTTCTAAAGCTAAAGGATATAAAACAAGCATTTAATCAAACTCAAAAAGAAATGAGACAAAAATATGACCCTTACTTTTGGGCTGCTTTTGTACTTATTGAATAATTAATTACATTTGTAAATATTCAAAAATCATAATATTATGAAAAAATTATTTTTTACAATTCTATGCGGCATACTGTTTATTAGCCTTAATGCTCAAAACGATTATAAAGTAATTCGTATTAATGGTACTATTGTTATTCAAAAAAGTAGCACAGCATTAATACATGGTTCTGTTTTTAACGAAAATGATGAACTTGAATTTAAAACAACGAATGCTAGAGCAGCAGTTATTAATCCAGGGAAAGGGCGTTTTATTTTAATGCCAAACAATAACAATATAGCTTATGCAAAAGCAAATCTTACTCCTTCTATGAGTAATATTAGCTCTCGTGCAGGTGGTATAATAAATAAGCTTGATCTTACAAATTACTTTAGCGGAAATTGTGTAATTATTGATAAAATTGAATTAAAAATTAATTCAAAAGAATATCCGATGGATGAAAATAATTTCTTTTTTATCAGATATAATTACAAGGAAGAATCAATCCCTAAAAAACTATCGTTTAGAAATGACACTTTAATTATTGATAAATCAGAGTTGTTTACAGTTGATGGTTGGCCCATACCAAATCCAAATGTGTATGAAATGGAAATTTTATATAGACAAGAAGAGCAAAAAACTAATGTTCTAATAAATACATTTAATCCTGTTTTTCCTGAAAACGACGAACTTAAAAAAGAAATTGAAATAATTCTTGAAGCAGTTGAAACTCTTACAAAAGCTGAAAAATTTAATGAAGTTCTCTCATATATTAACGATATGTATGGAAAACCAAATAATGATAATATTGAAAAATGGTTAGATGATAATTTTAAATTATAATCACGATTTACTGATAGCCTCATAATGACATCACATTTAAAATCATTAACTCTAATTTGTTTTATTTATACTGTGTTGAATCTTTTGGGATTCAATTCTCTTTTTTCTCAATCTGTCAGACAGCACGTTATTAATTACACTCCAAAGGAATATGGTGATTCGTGTAATGCTCAAAATTGGTCAGTTGTTCAGGATAGAAGAGGAATTACGTATTTTGGAAATGCATCAAAAATACTTGAGTTTGATGGTGTTAAGTGGAGAACTGTCAGAACTCCTATTGGCGGAAGTTTTGTTACCTCACTAGCTAACAATGAAAATGGAAATATCTATGTTGGAGCATTTGGAGAGTTTGGATATCTGAAGCCAAATGATGTAGGGAAACTCGAATATATGTCATTATCAGTCGGATTAAGTGATAATGATGCTTTCTTTTCAAATATTTGGAGAATATTTACCGTAGAAGATATAGTAATATTTTTTTCGCAGGAAAAATTATTTATCTTGCAAAACGATAAGATAAAAGTAATAGATCCTCAAACATCTTTTCACCTTGCATTTGTTGTAAATAACACATTGTATGTAAGACAAAGAGATATTGGGTTAATGAAATATTTGGATGGTAATCTTCAGCTTGTTCCAAATGGTGAAATATTTAAAGATTATGGTGTTTTCGGGATATTTCCAACTAAAGATAAAAGCAAGTATTTAATAGTGACTCAGGAAATTGGATTATTTGAATACTTTCCTGTAAAAACAGATTCTGCAATAATTCCGTTAATTTCATCGGATACAGAAAAACTAAATAACTCAGTAATACTTGGAGGGATTTTGCTTAATGATAATAAGATTGCACTTAACACATCGCAAAAGGGAGTTATTATAATTAATTCAAAAGGAGAAATAGTCCAAATTATTGATATCAATACAGGAATAAAAGATAATGATGTTAAGCAGGTTTATCAGGATTCAAATAATAATTTATGGTTTGCAATGAACACCGGAGTTTGTCAGGTAAATTATTCTTCCCCAATTTCAATATATAATTCAAATACAGGACTAACCGGTAATATTAAAACAATTATGAGGTTTGACAGCTTGCTGTATGTTGGCACTTCTGATGGTTTATATGTTCAAAATACTTTAACCGAAAATAAACAATATAAACATTTTATTCAGTATGGTAATTTTAACAAAGCTGTATTAAAACTATTAGTTGTTAAGAATATGTTATTAATTGCCACTAACGATGGTCTGTATTATCTAAATAAAAATTCAAAAATTATAAATATCAGCAATCTTGATGCCTCTGCAATGTATTGGTCAGATATTAGCGATTTGTTATTTGTTGCAGGACAAAAAGGATTTGCAATATATAATTTTAAAAATGTTTTGAAGCAGGAAAAAATTGACAGGAATATAATAATCCATAATGCACTAAATATTTGTGAAAAAATTGATGATAACAAAGAAGTAACAGATTTATGGATAGGAACATTAAATGAGGGAATATGGAATTTAACAATTGATAAAAATTTCTCAATAATTCCGGAAAATTATTTTGGAGAAATGGATGGTCTTTCTCAAGGATGGACAAGGGTTTATGAGTTTGATGACAATGTGGTTTTTGGAGATATTTCAGGTTTATTGAAATTTGCTGCGATAGAAGAAGAATTATCTGATACAGCAAAAGATAATGAATTTGATTACAGAGGTTATTTTGAGCCTGCAAATGTACTTGGTTTAACTACAGAAACTGTAACAAATTTCGAAGAAACGAAAAATAAGATATGGTTGTGCTTAAATGGGAAAGTTGCTTTTTTTGATGAAAATAAAATTACTGAAATACCATTTTTAAGTATTGATGAGGGAACTATAAATGTTTTGTTTCCTGATAATAATAGAACATGGATTGGAGGCAATGAAGGATTGATCCTTTTTGATAATTTGTTTGATAAAGAATATAATAAACCTCCTGTAATTAATATCAGAAATGTAACGTGTACAGGCGATTCTGTTTTATTTTACGGAGTGTATCTTTCAGAAAACGACATGCAAAATTCTACTGTAATACAACCCGATAATTTCAAACCTGTTCTGAAATATAAGTTTAATACAATTTCATTTGAATTTGCTTCTATATACAATGAAAATGGTAGTGATCCTGAATATTCATATATGGTAGAGGGCTTTGATGATAATTGGTCTGACTGGGCTCCTGAAACAAATGTGAAATACAAAAAAATTCCTGCAGGGAAATATACTTTTCTTGTAAAAGCTAAAGATGTATATAATAATGAAAGCAAAACAGTAAAATATGAATTTGAAATACTTCCACCATGGCACCAGACTGTTTTAGCATATATTGTCTATGTAATTATATTTATTCTTGCATTATGGATCTTTATTAAGCTTTATACACGAAAATTGAAAAAAGATAAAGAAAGACTTGAAAAAATAGTAATAGAAAGAACTGCTGAAATACGAAAACAAAAAGATGAAATAGAAGAACAAAAAAACCTTGTAACAGAGCAACGTGACCATATTACTGAAATTAATCAGGAGATTACCGATAGTATTTTATACGCAAAACGAATACAAAAAGCTATTTTGCCTCACGAAGAATATGCAAATGATTTATTATCAGATTATTTTATCTTTTTTAGACCAAAAGATATTGTAAGCGGTGATTTTTACTGGTTAACCCAGACTGAAAAACATATAATAATTACTGCTGCCGATTGCACAGGGCACGGTGTACCGGGTGCTTTTATGAGTATGCTTGGAGTTGCATCATTGAACGAGATAGTTAGTAAACAAAATATAAGGACTACAGGACAGGTACTAGATAGTCTTAGAGAATATATAATTCGGTCTTTACAGCAAACAGGAAAAGAAGGAGAACAAAAAGATGGTATGGATATAGCTATATGTGCAATTGATACTGAATCAAATAACTTGCAGTTCTCTGGAGCAAATAATCCTTTATATCTGATAAGACATATTTCAAACGGAGATAAATTAAGCATTAATTCAAATGGGGAAAGTAAAGATATTGAACCAAGTATAACAGAAAGCGATTATAACCTGTTTCAGATAAAAGGAGACAGTATGCCGGTATCTATTCATGTTATTATGAACCCATTTACAAATTATGAGATAAACACTATAAAAGACGATCGACTTTATATGTTTTCCGATGGTTTTCCCGACCAGTTTGGTGGAGAAAAAGGAAAAAAATTTATGTACAAACCTTTTAAACGATTATTGCTTCAAAATGTAGATAAACCAATGAAAGAGCAAAAAGATATTCTCTCTAAAGCTTTTGATAATTGGAAAGCTACTACCGATAAGCACGGGGAAACATACGAACAAATTGACGACGTAGTTGTACTTGGCATTAAATTATAAACTTAAAATAAATCAAAAATGAAAATTAAAATTGTTATACTCATATTTTCCATAGCAATAGTTAGCTGTGAATACAACAAATCTGTAAATATTGATCTTGTTACAGATATTACCACAAAAGGTGATGGACTTTCTTGTGGCCATGTTTATCTAACAGTTGATGATGAAATAATAAGCCGTAATACATTTACTTACGGAGAGGAATTTTATTTGAATTTCAATAACATTTTAGGTTTTAAAAAAGAAAATGAAAGTGTATTTCCCGGAATTCGGATATTTGTTACTGACAAAACAGGAGATACCATAATGCAAACAAATGATCTGTATGATATATACGATGCAAAAGGTCTAAATATTTCGCCATTAGAATTAACAGCAAGCTTAACAACTGCCAAACCGATGCAATCGGATAATGAATACACTTTATTTGTAAACATTTGGGATAAAAAAGACAAAGGAACCTTTACGGCAAAAATGGATTTTAATGTTATAACAAACAAACTGATTGAAATAGAAGAAAACAATGTTTCATATAACGAAATATATATATTCTCTAAAAATAGAAATATAGCTGTTACGGATAATAAAATAAGCTCAAATGAAAATATTTATATAATGTTTGAAGGACTTTCGGGTTTTAGCGAAAAAGACGAAATGGTTTTTCCCGGACTTGCTTTAAAAATAACCGATGTTGACGGAAAAGTTATTTTGGATTACCCCGATCTGTTTGAGAATTATGCAGAAAGCGGTGTAAGTACTGCCGATCTTAACGCAAGAATATCAGCGGATTTTACACTTGGGGAAACCGAATTTAACAATCCTATATCTTGTGAAGTAACAGTTTGGGACAGAATAAGTGATGCTAATATCAAGACAACAACAAAGATGAATGTAGAATAAAATCGTATTTTTGTTTTTAATAACATTTCTAATAAAAAAATTAATATTTATGAAAAAAGTTTTTATAATAATCTTAATGTCAGCATTGTTTTTATGCGGCAAAGCACAAGTAAACGGCGTATTATTATCAGATACTGCAAATATTAAACTTATACAAGTATGGGGAAATCATTACGAAAGAGGATATGCACAAGGTTATCTGTTAGCAAATGAGATTTATGATATTTATGCAAACTATTTACTCCCTCAATTTGGCACTAGTATGCCACTTGCAAAACAAATAATTGAAGAAGGACAACATATTAGTATTGATGCAAAATATGCGAATGAGGCTATGGGAATGGTAAACGGAATGGCTCTTGCAGGCATCGACACAACAGGTGTTGATTATCTTGACCTGCTTGTTGCAAATTCTTTTCTCGACCTTGCAGGTTTTTCAGGATTTAAAAATATGGAAAACGGATGTTCCAGTTTTATGAGTTGGGGAAATGCCACAAACGGAACAAATTTGAATGGCAAGTCGGTAATATCCCGCCATCTTGACTGGAGTAATGTTCCTCCTATTATTAATAATCAGGTAATAGTTGCTCACATACCATCAGAGGTTGATGAACAACCATGGGTAATGATAGGACATGCCGGACAAATTGGTGCAATATCAGCAATAAATAATAATGGATTGTGTGTGTTCCAACACATGTTGTCCGATTTTAGCGGACCTGCTGCTCAATTTAATATGGCTTATGAACCAATATGGTTCACACTACGAAATGCTATTGAAATGGATGATTACAATAATGATAGTGAATATAATTGTAACGATATTTACGATGCTATTGAATTTAATCAAAATGGATATGCCGATGGTTTTATTGTAACAGCATTATCTCCATCAACAGCAATTGAAGATAGTATGATAGCAATGGTTGCAGAACTTGCACCTCTTTCTCCTTTGTTCACTTTTAGACACAACAATTATTTTGATTCAATTCCAGGCGATAATTTATATGCTGCCAACTATGAGATAAAAAGAAACGACCATCGTCATTGGTGTTTTCGGTATCTTGGAGTAGCTAATAATATTGGAACAGGCACAAACATTAGTGATAAAATAAACTGGACACTAATGCGTGATTTTTCAAATGCATCAACAGGTAATATTCAATTTATGCAATTTGTGCCCGAAGACCGTTATTTTAATTTAAGTGTTTACCGAAATGGAACTCCCGCATACCTTAACGATTCTATAAGGTATTATCTTGATGACCTTTTTAATACTACATCAATAAAAAAAGCAAATGAAAAAACATCCGACTTTAAAATTTTTCCAAATCCTTTCAATAAAACAACTACTTTGTATTTCGATAATAATAAAGATGAAATATTTAATTTGTCAATTTATTCCATTAAAGGTGATATTGTAAAGTCTGTAAATAATATTTCAGGAAATACTTTTGAATTTAGCAGAGACACAATCCCAAATGGAGTTTATATATTAGAACTTAAAGGGAGTAATGGAACATACTATAAAGATAAAATTGTAATTGATTAATATTTAATTAAACGAGATGCTCAAAAAATTAAATATACCATTAATCCAGGATGCTGACCTTACAGGGAAAATTGTATTAGTCAGGGTTGACCATAATGTTGTAAAAAAAGGCATAATACATGACCCTTATCGTATTGATATGACAATAGGTACATTGTATCATATTAATGCCAGAGGAGGGAAAATAATTTTAATGACACATGTTGGCAGACCAAAAAACAAAAAAACGGGCGAAATAACTATTGATGAAGATACATCAATACAACCAATAGTTGATTATCTGCAAAACAAATTACATGTAAAATTAAAAGTTCCTGAATTTTTTAATGATAAGAAACGAGGATATATTAGTATTGAAACATCAATAAATCATCTTATTCGTGATTTGAAAGAAGATAGAATTGATGGTATATACTTGCCAAATACGCGTTGGTTTGAAGGCGAAGAAGAAGGAGGAACTAAAACAGACAGGTTTGCTAATCAACTTGCCGGATTGGCTGATATTTTTATTAATGATGCCTTTGGTTCATGGCAGGCTCATGCTTCAACAGTTGGGGTAAATAAATATTTGCCGAGCTATGCAGGATATTTAATGCAAAAAGAAATTGAGAACCTTGAACGTATTTATAAGCCCGAATTACCTTTTATTGCTGTTGTTGCCGGTTCAAAATTCGACACAAAAATAGAATCGCTGTATGCACTTATTGAAAAAGCCGATTATCTGGTGTTGGGAGGTGTTATTTACAATGCTTACTTATCTGCCAAGTACGGCTTTGAAATAAAAGGTATTTCTGAAGAGGATATGAAATGTGCAAAAGAATTTGTAGAATTTTCTAATAAATATAAGGGTAAATTAATAGAATTGCCTTACATAATAGAATCGGATACTCTTGATGGAAAGATTGAAGGCAAATATCGTATACGCAATATTCACGAGCTTAAAAAAGGCACAAAGTTAAACTACATACTTGATGTTGCTGCAGAATCGTTTGACGAAAAAAATGTAAATGAAATATTCAGCAAGGCAAAAACTATTTTTGTAAATGCCGTAATGGGTTTTACGCCTCATTTTAACGAGGGAACAATTGCTCTTGATCAAATGATAGACAAAAACGTGGAAGCAGTAAAACTTTATGGTGGTGGTGATACGATGCAAGAATTAAAACGATTATTGCCGGGTTTGTATATTGTTGCTCTTGATAGTCCAAAATATTATATATTTACCGGTGGCGGAGCTGTTTTAAAGGCTATACAGGAAGGAACAACGTCAGGACTTGAACCAGTAAAAGCATTAGTGAAAGCTAATAAGTAATATGGCAAAAATCATAAATATCATTTTAATAATTGTATTACTAATTCAAATTGGTAATGCACAGGATATTTATCTGATAAAGAAATTGCCTTTTAATACTACCAAATCGAGTGAGATAGCTCCTGCATTTTATAAAAATGGATTAGTTTTTTGTTCAAACAAACTGCACCCGTTTTTGCTAAATTACAAGGATACTACAAAGGAAAGATTATATAATATTTACAATGTGCAGAAGAGGGATAGCAACAAATGGGAGATACCAAGAATATTATCACATAATTTAACAACACCTTTTAACGAGGGTGCGCTTTGTTTTACTAAAGATTATAACAAAGTATTTTTTACAAGAAATATTTCTGTTGAAGAGCAGGAAGGAAACACCTTTTTCGACAATGGTAATATTGGAATATTTATAAGCGAGCTTGAAAACGAAGAGTGGACAGAACCGATTTTATGGGAACACAGCAAAAGTGAATATAATTCTGCTCATCCATGTTTGTCTTATGATGAAAAACTATTATTTTTTGCTTCCGATATGCAGGGAGGATTTGGCGGTTCTGATATTTATGTTTCAAAATTTGAGAACGGTAAATGGAGCAATCCCGAAAATTTGGGAGCAAAAGTAAATACTGTGGCAAACGAGTATTTTCCTTTTTATCACGAAAGTGGCAGACTATATTTTAGCTCCAACAGAGAAAATGGTGTTGGCGGATTTGATATTTATTACAGCAGCAATATCGGTAATGAGTGGAAAAAAGCAATACTATTAAATAGGCCTCTTAATTCGGTACACAACGATTTTTCGTTAATTTGTGACCAAACCCAGGAGTTTGGATATTTTTCATCAAACAGAGATGAAAGCGATGATATTTATTCCTTTAAAATGAATTTGCCATTGTTTGATAATTGCGACACTCTACAAAAAAATAACTATTGTTTTACTTTTTTTGAAACAGGAAATTATGATCTTGATACTATGCCATTACGCTACGAGTGGGATATTGCAGGATTAAAAAAAGTTAAAGGTCTGGAAGCCGACCATTGTTTTGACGGCGAGGGTGAGTATCAGATAAATCTTAATATTATTGATACCTTAACAAGTGAAATATTTTATAATCAGGCATCATACAGCTTTGCAATTACAGATATCACGCAAGTGTATATTAATGCTCCCGATACTTTTGCAAATCAAATGGAAATTGAATTTGACGGATTGCAGACCAATATTAAAGATTTTGAGATAAGCGAATATTACTGGGATTTTGGCGATGGCATTAAAGCTGTTGGTGTAAAAACAAAGCATCAGTATAGCGAAGAGGGCAAATACACAATTCAGTTGGGAGTAAAGGGCGATAATAAAACAAGATGTGTGATAAAAGATATATTGATAATTAATGATTATAAAATGCCCGATACAACACAATTGGTAAATAATATTAAGTTTAACAAAATTGACAGGCTTAAGGAATATGAAAAACCCGAATTGAAAGAGTTTGGTAAGGAGCAGGATATTTTGGAAGACAAAACATATAAAGTTGAAGTGGCGCGTACGGAAGAAAAAATGTCTTTAGAAGATGAATATTTCGATGCTCTTAGAAATCTGTATGCAATTATGGAAAATTACGTTTCCAGCGATAGTGTTTACAGCTATACTGTGGGAAACGAAACAAATATAACAAACATTTATCCTGTTTTTATGACTGTGAAAAAAGCAGGCTACATAAATACCGAGGTTAAGAGTTTTGATATTATTCCCGATTCTATTACTGTTAACGATTCAATTGCATTAATACTGCTTAACAATTTGCTTAGCAAGTGGAAAAGTATTCATTTCGATTATGGCGAGTATAAAATATCGGCAGACTCTTACAATATGCTAAACAAAGTATATAATGTACTTAATAAATACAGCTCGTTAATTATTGAAATTGCTGCTCATACCGATGATGTGGGTACTGCAATTTTTAACCAGCAGCTTTCTGATAAACGTGCCGATGCAGTTACTCAATATCTTATTGATAAAGGAATTGATAAGGAAAGATTAATACCCAAAGGCTACGGAAAAACAAAACCTCTTAGCTTGAAAAACACCGAACAGGCTCGTTCAATAAATCGCCGTGTGGAATTTATTGTTATTGATACGGGGATGAATTAGTTAATCATAATGAAATCTGCATTTAGCAATAAGTATTTCATCTTTTTTGATTTGATAAATTAATCTGTGTTCTTTATCAATCCTACGAGACCAAAATCCCTTGTATTTATATTTTAAAGGTTCCGGTTTTCCTATACCTGAAAATGGATTACGAGAAATGTCTTTTAATAACTCATTTATTCTTTTCAACATTTTTTTATTGGTCTTTTGCCAATACAGATAATCATCCCAAGATTCATCTACAAATATATATTTCATCAGTCTATAAGTTCTTTTGGAAATGAAGAACCATTTTTCAATTTATCAACTGCTGAATCCAATCTTGTTTCGTTGGCTTTTGATGATAATTCATGTTGAGTTGAAAGTAACGAGTTATATTCATTTAAGGACATTACTACTACTCCATTACCTTTTCCTCTATTAATTATCAAAGTTTCAAAATTCTTAGTCACATTATCGAGATACATTTTAATATCTTTTCGGAAATCCGATATTGTTGCTGTCAACATTTTGTATAAAATTTTAATTTAATGTACGTTTTATTGTACAAATATAAGTACAATTTTCTGATTTAAAAAATTAGTATACCATTTTTTATTAATTCGGATTAAATTTTTCTATTATCCTTCTTTTTTCCTCATCAGTGAATTCGGCAACTTCTATATTTGTAAGTCCTATGATTTTACTTACAAGACGTTTTTTCATACTCTTTATTTTTTCCCTTTCCCTATATCCAATACTATCTATAGCATTCAATGTTTCAATATTGAGATTAATTTTCAATTTGTCAGATATTTTTTTCAGCATCTTTATTTTTGCATCAGTAGAGTGGTGTTTGTAAATGTAATAGTTGTCAATATTCTTATAATTCTTCCTTCTTTTCAAATCATCAATGTCACTCAACTTTTCTATAAACAAAGGGATTTTATTAAAATTAACTTTAGTATTTCGGACTTTTTCTATTCCCATTTTTTTTATTGATTCTATAAAAGAGTCAATTGCATGTTTCTTTTGAATTATGGTACCATCAGGAAATGTCACTTTAATAATTTTTACAGGTATTGATAATTTTATAAACTCTTTCTTTCTTATTTCACTAATAGAAATTACACATTGAGGTTTTTGCTTTGCAGTATGCGGTTTATTTGCTATATATTCAAGAGCAAAATATGCACTATCTGAATCAAACTGGAACCAATGATATTTTGCAAGTAAAATATTACTATCGTTTAAATTTAAAAAAAAATCATTTGGAAAGTTTTCTGCAATTAAAAAGATTTCTGCATGATTCAGTTCTTCAAATTCGGGCAATAAAATATGATCATATTTTGAACGAACCATTTTGTAAATAGTCTCAATTTGATTTTGCAAGTATATCCTATACTCATAAGCTTGTTGCAATTGCCCTTTATCTTTACCTTTTTTTAATTCAATTATCGTAAATTTTTTCTTTGCTCTATTATATGCCAGAATATCTATCCCTTTCCAATTACCTTTAGTATTAAATTTTAAACTAAACCTTTCTGCAATAAATTCAAGGTGCGGAAAAAATTTCTTCCAATATTTTACTAAAGAACTACTAACATCTGCCTCAGAATTTATGTAATAATTTTTACCTGTAGTCATTTCATTATTATTTTTCAAATTAATAATTCATCAAATATAAACAAAAAAAGAAGAAAACTCCCCTTTATAATTTTAGGTTTAAATGGATTCCTGTTTTCACAGGAATGTTTTAATGGCGAATTTCAGTTAACGTGGATAGTTCCCCCAAAATGACTTTTCGGTGCCGAAAAATAACTTTTCCCCTCCGAATAATAATTTTTCCTCTCCGAATAATAATTTCTCCCCTCCGAAAAATAACTTTTCTTTGCCGAATAATAATTTTTCCCTTCCGAAAAATGAGTTTCTCCCGGGGAAAAATGACTTTTTGTATATTTATCTTATTTCGGGATTAGGTGGGGCTTTTATAATATTAAATTTTTGTTGGTAATATAATAGAGAAAATACTTCCTTTTTCTTTAATGCTTTCAACTTTAATTTTGCCTCCTATAATATCAATAATTTCTTTACAAAGTACTAAGCCAAATCCGGTGCCTTCTTCATTCATTGTACCTTTAGTACTTGTAATGTTATCAATTTTAAAAAGATTTTTAATGTCTTTATTATCTATTCCTGTTCCGTAATCTTTAAAATTAATAATAATATCTTTATTAATATTTTGTGATGTAATATCAATTTCGCCATGCTTATATGAAAATTTTATAGCATTAAGCAAAAGGTTTCTAATAACTGTTTTTATAAGGTTTTTATCAAGATAAACATATGTGTTATTGTCCATATTTATGTTTATTTTAATATTTTTTTCTTCTGTATTTATTTGCAGTGCCGATGTTGTTTCAACAATAATGTTTGTTATATCAATAACTTCAGGATTATTATTAAAAACCTTGCTTTGCGTACGCGACCATTTAAGCAAATTGTCTAACAAATTAAATAGTTGTCTCGACGATTTATATATTAACTGATTATATTCCTGTCTTTTTATTTCGTCAATAGTTTTAAATTTTTTGGCAAGTATCTCGGTAAATCCTAACAGCACATTGAAAGAACTGTGTAAGTCATGCGATATTATACTAAAAAGCTTATCTTTCGATACATTTAGTTCTTTAAGTTTGTTTTCCGATATTTCGAGCTTTTGATTTGTTTTTAAAAGTTGTTCGTTTTTTTCGGCAAGTAATTTGTTTGTGCGTTTTTTTAGTGCATATTGCAAATACAATACAATCATAAATATTATAACAAGAATTAAAATTATAAGTAAAAACTTATATTGGCTTTGGCTTTTTTTCAATTTCAAATCTTTCAATTCTTTATCAATTCTCAGTAGTTCTATTTCGCGTTCTCTTTGTTGAGTTTCATATTTTGTTTGAATTTCTATAATTTTAATTCTAGTGCTACTGTTGTAAATAGAATCGTGAGTAGTGAAATATTTTTTATAATATATTAATGCATTATTATCATCTTTTTTTAGTTCATACGCATTAGCAAGATACTGATAGCTTTCAATTAATGATGATGTTAGTTGCAAATGTTTTGATATTTCAATGCTGTTGTTAAAATACTCTATTGCTCTTTCAAAATTATTTAATTTAATATATACTCTTCCCAAATTGTTAAATGTATTTGCAATACCCTTTTTGTAATTTAATTCTTTTTTTATTTCAAGCGATTGTTCTAAATAATTTATTGATTCATTATAATTATCAATTTCTAAATATATTAATCCAATATTGTTGAGAGAATTAGCAATGCCTCGCTTATGACCTATTTCTTCTTTTATTTTAAGCGATTGTTTATAATTATCAAGAGCTTTGTTATAATTGCCAAGTTTATAATAAGCATTACCAATATTATTTAGTGAGCTTGCAATTCCAAATTTTTCAAATAAGTTTTCACGTATTTTAAGAGCTTGGTTAAAATATTTTAATGCAAGGTCAATGTCATTCCAGTCGAGATATACAAGTCCAATATTGTTGAAAATTGTTGCTTGCATTTTACATGGATTATCTTTGCCAATAATTTCTAATGCTTTCTGATAATAAATTAATGCTTGTTCATATTCAGACCAATCGAAATAAACAAGTCCAATATTGTTATATGTGTTAGCTATACTTTCATTATCATCAAAATTTTTCTTAATTTTTACCGATTGTTTGTAATGATATATTGCAGCATTATAATTAGTTATTTTGTAATGAGCAAAACCCAGATTATGCAACATATTGGCTGTTTCTTTATAAAGATGTTTTGCTCTTGTGTATTCAATAGTCTTTTCTAAATACGGAATACTTTTTTCGGGACATTCGTTATAATAGTGTTCCCACAATTGTGTTAGTATCTCATATTTTTCTTCGCCTTTAGCTTTTTTATAAATTTCATTAAGGCTGTCGGCAACACTATCCGATTGGGAAAAACTTATTGAATATGAACTTACAATTATTAGTGTAAGAATTATTTTAACAAACTTATACATGCAAAACATTAATTATATCTTTATTAGCTTTTTTATTGAAGTAATATTTTTGTTATCGGTAATTTTAATAAAATAGATTCCTTTGTCAAGTTCGGAAATATCTATTAAATTCTTTTTTGCCGATACATTTAACATACTTCTTTTGTAATACGTTTTGCCATAAATATCGTAGATAGTAATTTGATAAGTATCAATAATTGGTGTATGAACATACAATATATTATTACAAGGGTTAGGATAGATGCTAAAATTCATTGTATTATTTACAGATAATTCCGATTGAACATAATCAACAAAAGGAAATTCGATATAAGAAGAATAATCGCTTCCATGATATACTGTATTTGATGCTATAAGTGTATCGCCTGCAACATACATTTCTTGTCCGTTGTTTAGATTTTTATCAAATCTTGGGTAATTAGAAGAAGTAATATCAATTCTAATTTTATGTCCCGCAAGGAAAGTGTTTGCAGTATTTTTTAATTCAATTTCAATTTCGTAAATCTGACCGGAAACCATTGAAGCTGTGTCGGCAATTGTATACCCGTTCCTAAATCGCATTCTTCTTATGCTTTCGGCTAATATCATTGAACTGCTATCGGGATAGACATCGGTAAGGCGAATTGCAAAATCTGTATCAAGCCTGTTTGACGAAACAAAAAGATGAACCACAGGTTTGCCAATTAATTTAATATCCTGAATTAATTCATCTGTTGTAAATATTAAAATATCGTTTCTTATTTCTACAGTATCGGCTTGGTTGTACGGTCCTTGCAATAAGTTTTGATTTAGAGTTGCTCCACCAATAGTAGGAGAGGGGTCTCTTGGGTTGTAATCGAAATTTGAGAATGTATTTGGATTTGGTGGAGCATTAATATCGAGTAAGCCTCCTGTGTTTAAATACAAATTATAGTTTGTTGTATTTGTTGTGGGCCATATTGCAGAGCTTTGCCATGTATTTTCTCCCATCTGAAAATAATTGATAGCAGGGTTTGCATCCCAACCGTTAATATTGTTAAGCATATAATAATTAAAAAACATCATGGCTAATGAATCGTTCCAGTTTTCTGCTCCGTAATAAAAAAGTTCACCTTGTTGAGCTGTACCAACTTGTGCTGTTCCAAAACCTCCGTGTGCCCAAGGTCCCATTAGTAATTTATGCTGAGCACCCACAGGCGATTGTTGTTTAATTGCATTAAAAAATTCTATCATAAGGTCGGTATTATGGTCGTACCAGCCACCTATCATAAACATTGGTATTTCAATTTCTGCTGGATACCAGTTGTTGTTTTCTACCCATTGCCATGTTGCGCTGTAAAAAGGATTGCTTAATAAAAATGCAGACATTCCGTAACCAAGAGCATCAAGTTGTTCTACATAAGCAGTGCGATAAACTCCACCATGAAAATATTCTTGATATTCGAATTGCGGACCTGCTACCAATGGTACTGCACAGGTATGGTTTGGATGTTTTTCACGGGCTGTTTGAAATTGAACTTTACCAAGGGCAGAAGGACCCCATGTGCCAATTTGTCCATCAGACCATGTTTGGTCTTTTATCCAGTCAATAACATCGTATCCGTCTTCTCCTCTGTTTGGTGTGGCTATGCAAGCCGATACCGAAGCGTAGAAACAACGCCAGTCAACAATTACAAAATTATATGCCGATGTATCAATACCTGTTCCAATACCTAATGGCAGATTATATCTGTACCAGAATTTACTATATGAGGTTTGAATAAGTATTGTTGGGCGTTGCATTGCACCCGAAGGAATATAAATATCGGCAGCAAGAGTTTTGCCATCACGCATTGGTATTGTATCTTCAACGGGAGTGAGTGGTTGAGATGCTAAATTGTATAATAAGAAAATACTTATAATAAATAATAGACTTGTTTTCATGGTTAAATTTTTGCTTGCATTGGTAGTGTTTTAATATAAAAAATCCCCCGCCCAAGGCGGAGGATTTAGGTGGCTTTAAAAATAAATATTATTTTGCCACAACTATTTTCTTGGTAATAGTATTGTTTTCCTCAACAATATTCAGATGATAAATACCATTAGAATATTCCGACATATCAATATTTATTGTATTTTCATTTATTTCTCTATTAACAATTGTTTTACCCAAGATATCAATTATCTCTAATTTGCGGGTATTAGAATTATTAAATTTAAGTGTTAGGATATCTTTAACAGGATTTGGGAATATTTGCATATCTTTTACAAATAATTCCTTAACATCTACAGGAGTAATACAAAATTGAATGCTTGCTCCAAAGCCAAAATCACCACTGCCTGAGCCATATTCAAGTGATATTGTTGTATTGGTTACAGAGTATGTTCCTGTTGAATAAGCATCCATTCCGTCGCCGTAAGAATCATAAATGTTGAAAGTATAGCAACCAATTCCCAAACAAAAGCTTTGGTTATCGGTAACTACTGTCCAGTCAGTATAAGGACCTCCCGAATACAATATTGCACTTGTAACATCATCTGTAATTTCCCATGTAACCTCACTGCCGTAATAATCTGTAACAATATTTACTTCTACATCTTGAGCATCATCAAAAACTGAATAATCAAAATCAATCATATCATTACTTGTGTTTTCATCTGTTCCTCCATTTGGGGAAGAAGTAAATGCTTCGAACGTATGATTTCCAATCGTTAAAGTAATTTGTGGAAATGTAATTGTATCAATGTCATTTGGAGCAAGATTTCCTGACCAGTTTTGAGTAATTATAGTTCCTCCGTCAATCTGATAATTTACATCAATCTGTGAGATATCAATAAGTCCGGCATTTTTGATAACAACAACAGGAGTATAATCTACAATATCACAATATACTTCTTCTAATCCTAAAATTTCTTGTGCCATGGCATCGCCCGATGAAACAATAAATGGTTTATCTAAAGTATCACCAGGATTATATTCATCGGCTACTCCGTTTGGGTTTGAAGTAAACGCTGTAAAAATATGATTTCCCGAAGGAAGAGTAATTAAAGAATATGTTACTGTATCAGTTTCATATTGAGCTAAATTGCCTGCCCATGCAGTTGAAGTAATTGTACCACCATCTATTTGATATCCAACATCAGCAGTTGTGAGATTTGTTAATCCCATATTTCTTATAACAACTTTGGGAGTAACATCTGCACTTAAAATACTATTATAACTTTCGGGGTAAATAATATTCATTAATTGTGCATCGTTTTGTGTATTATTATTTACAACATCCAGTGTTCCAATATAAGGCTCTCTATCTTGTTTTGTTACCACGATATCGGCTTGTCCCGGAGAAACAAATGCAGGGAATGTTAGTGTAATTGAAGTATTAGTGCCTGTAAATTGTGCATCTAAAAGAACATTGTTTTGAGAAATTGCTACATAAGCATATTGTTCTGTTGTTACCATTAAAGAACTTGTTCCAACAGGAATTGGGTTTATATAACTTGCTGATATTGCAGGAGGAACTCCAATATATGTCATTACAGATGGGTCTCCCATTAAATGATATATTTCACAGTAATAATCAATATCACCATTTCCTTCAGCTACTGCCAGATTGCCGGAATAAATTATTTGTCCATTTGTATAAAACCATTGGTCTAATGTTTCTCCATTTTCATGAAACAAGCAATCAAAAGCACCAAGATGAGCATCATATACAGGGTTTGCTGAAACTGCTGTAGCACCAACTCCCCACCAGTAATCTTCATCCCAGTATGTACTGTTTGAGCCACCAATATGCCCTATTGCTCCTTTATCAACAGCACGAAGTAATGCTTCTCCAAAACATACAGGGTCAAAAAATGTATTAGATGAACAACAATTTCCAATAGATAAAGGGTATTTATCTTGATTTGTTAAATTAGCAACATCCGAAACCACAAAAGAAGGGTCGCCCCAACCACTGGAACCACAGTGTGCTGTGTAATTTACAAATCCTACCCCTTCGCTAAAATTAGCTTGAATAGCAGCAGAAGCCGCAGGGTCATTAGAAGTAATAGGAGAACCTGAACCATATAAATATGTATGAGAGCTTACTCCATGTGTAGCATTAAAATAGTTATCTGTTCCGTAATTTATTTGTCCGTTTCCATATGTAGGAGCATTACCAGCATCAACTCCGGCAACCAAAATTACTTCTCCAAGAAATGAAGGGTCGGGCATTAAATATTGTTCATATTGTAATGTTTTATCAATTTGTGGTTGTAATTCGCTTGTGTTAGTAGCCGAAAACCTTCCATAATATATTTCAGAAAAAACATCTCCTCCTCCATCATATTCACAGTAATATAGATCTGTTTTATGACTACCTGCAGTTCCATCAAATGTAGGTATTTGAGCAACATCTCCAACAAAGAGAACATAAGTTGGTGGAGGGTCTGAAGGTGTTCCTGCATTATAAAGATCTTGTAAATAACTTTTTATTGATGTAGTTGTTGTTCCTACCAAAGGATCATTGGTATATGCTTCAATTACATTAAATCCTTTTCTTGTTTTCCATTCAATAAAAGCTTGTAATTGTGTTTCAAACATGGGGTCAGAAACAATTACATATTTTACAGGATAAGTAGTAATAACATCTTTACTCTTATTAGATATATGATTTATAAAATGTTTTGATAATGTATATTCAAACATTGGAGAATAATTCTTATCTTTTAAAGAATTTGTTTTAGAAAGGTTAATATTCTCAAATGTAATTTTTACTTCAATATCATTGTATATTTTTAAAATATTTTGAACAGGATTGTACGAAAATTGCGAAATTGAAATTCTCCCGACTTGTGTACCTCGCATAATCCCCAATATTTCGGTATTTACATTCGGACCGTTATTAAAATCATCTATTTCGTAAAAATCTTTGTTATATTGAAATTCAACTTCAGAAGGGTCTGCACTTTTACTTAATGATGGTTGAACAGGTATAATTTTTTCGAGATAACCTATTTCATTCAAATTAATTACTTCTTCATTATAACTAATAATTTCAACTTTAATCCCAGAACAATATGGAATTTCAACCAATTTATTAATAATCGGAAGATGTGGGTTTCCATAATCATTATTTTTGGTAAATTTATCAACTTGCAGTTGAATAAAAACACCTTCTTTTGTTTTTACTCTGAATACATTTAAATCATTTATAGAGCTTTTAACAGTCAAACCATCAGTTGCTTGTTCTGTAATATTAAATCCGTTATTTCGAGGATTTAATTCAATTTTTTCAGCAAAAGCGCTAAATGAAAAGTATAGGCTTAACAATACCGAAATAATAGATGTTTTATTCATAATAATTTTTAGTTTAGTTTATTGTTAGACTATAAAATATGTAAATAGGTTGCTTTGAAGCAACATTTTTTTCAATTAATGATTTAAAATAAATTTTTCAGAATATGAATTAATTAAAATTACGGTTTTATCTCCTTTATAATATTTTGCTTTACCTATATCAAATTTTAATATTTTTTCTATTTCCTTATCATCAATTTCTTTTTTAGTTGAGTGTTTTAAGTATAATGTAGCTTTTGCTGGCAGGCTTTTAGCATACATTCCATTAAAGTAAAGTTTAAAATCATGTTCAACATTACTTCCTTTAGTTTTTACCTGAATTGTTAAAATACTATCGGTTAAACTTGCACTTTCAATAGTATAATCTAACTTAGAATTATCCCACGAAAAACTTTTATCAACTATTACTTCTTTAACTTTTGAATTTTTTGTTGATTTATTTTTGTTGTTTCCTTTATTTGTAAAACAAGATGTCATAATGGAAATAACAATTGCAAAAAAAAGAATATGTTTCATATAATTAGCGTATTAATTTTTTTTAGACTTTAAAGTTATATTATATATTTAAAATAATAAAAAAAATAGATATTTTTACATCTGATTTTTTTAAAATTTATAAATACTTGTTATGATAAACGAAGAATTTAAAAAAATAATATTACAAGGAATCCCCGCAATATTGCCCGATTCAAAACCTTTTGACAAATCAATAGATCATGCCCCAAAGCGAAAAGATATTTTGTCTGATATAGATAAAAAATTAGCATTAAAAAATGCTTTAAGATATTTCGACAAAAAACATCATTCTGTTTTAGCTCCCGAATTTGCAAATGAACTTAAAGAATATGGCAGAATATATATGTACAGGTTAAGACCGGATTATGAGATATCTGCAAGAAGTATAAATGATTTTCCTCATAGATCAAAGCAAGCTGCTGCATTAATGTTAATGCTTAGCAATAATCTTGATTATGCTGTAGCACAACATCCTCACGAACTTATTACTTATGGCGGTAATGGTGCAGTTTTTCAAAACTGGGCTCAATACTTGCTTACAATGAAATATTTGGCAGAGATGACAGATGAACAAACTCTTGCTCTTTATTCAGGTCATCCAATGGGTTTATTTCCTTCACACAAAGATGCTCCACGTGTTGTTGTTACAAATGGAATGGTAATACCTAATTATTCAAAACCTGATGACTGGGAAAAATTTAATGCTCTTGGAGTTTCACAATACGGACAAATGACAGCAGGATCTTTTATGTATATTGGTCCTCAGGGTATTGTTCACGGTACAACAATAACTTTAATGAATGCCGGAAGAATGATAAGTGAAGATGGAGCTAAAGGAAAAATATTTGTTACTTCAGGATTAGGTGGAATGTCGGGAGCACAGGCAAAAGCTTCTGTAATTTCAGGTGTTATTGGAATTATTGCAGAAATAAATGCAAGAGCTGTTGAGAAAAGACATTCACAGGGATGGGTTGATGAAGTATATGAAGATATTGACAAATTGATCGAAAGAGCTATTACCGCACAACGTAAAAAAGAAGCTGTTTCTCTTGCTTATAAAGGCAATATAGTTGACCTGTTGGAAAGATTTGTGGAAAAAAATATAAAAATAGATATCGGTTCTGACCAAACATCTCTTCATAATCCATGGTCAGGTGGTTATTATCCTGTAGGATTAAGTCTTGAAGAATCGAACAAAATGATGACGGGAAATCCGGAAATGTTTAAACAAAAAGTTCAGGAAAGTCTAAGGCGACAGGTTAATGCAGTTAATAAACTTGTTGAAAACGGCATGTATTTTTTCGATTACGGCAATGCTTTTTTACTTGAAGCAAGCAGAGCAGATGCTGATATTTTAAATGATAAAGGTGAGTTCAAATATCCTTCTTATGTTCAGGATATTATGGGTCCAATGTGTTTTGATTACGGTTTTGGACCTTTCCGATGGGTTTGTACATCATCAAAACCCGAAGACCTTGATACTACAGATAAAATTGCAATTGATGTTTTAGAAAAGATTGCATTAAGTTCTCCTCCTGAAATTACACAACAAATGAAAGATAATGTTCAATGGATAAAAGGTGCAAAAGAAAATAAACTTGTTGTGGGTTCCCAAGCACGCATTTTATATGCCGATGCAGAAGGAAGAATTAAAATAGCCACCGAATTTAATAAAGCAATAAAAAATGGCAGAATTTCTGCTCCTGTTGTTCTTGGAAGAGATCACCATGATGTTTCAGGAACAGATTCTCCTTACAGAGAAACGTCGAATATTTATGACGGTAGTAGTTTTACTGCAGATATGGCAATACAAAATGTAATTGGCGATTCTTTTAGAGGTGCTACTTGGGTTTCAATACACAATGGAGGTGGAGTTGGTTGGGGAGAGGTAATAAATGGTGGTTTTGGAATGTTGCTCGATGGCTCTGATGATGCAGAGAGAAGACTTAAAATGATGTTACATTGGGATGTAAATAATGGTTTAGCCCGCAGAAGCTGGGCAAGAAATGATGGAGCAATATTTGCCATTAAACGTGAAATGGAACGTTCTTCAAATTTAAAAGTTACTATTCCTAACATTGCCGATGATGATTTAATTGATTCATTATTTTAGTGAGGCAAAATCTGTAATATTATATGGCACAAAAATTGAATTGAAGATGATAATTTTAAAATATATACGATGAAAAAATTTATTTTATATCCGATTATAATTATATCTTTATTATTATTTGCCTGTGAACCAGAAGAGGAGGAAGATCCTCCTTCTGATGACTTACGCGACAAAATTGAAAACACATGGAATTGTAATGAAATAAGTTCTTTATACGGCGAAACGAATTACTCAGGTGTAGATATTGTAAAAGATGAAAACACAAGTGATTTAGTTAAAATATATAATTTTAATCATTTAGGTAATAATTTTTATTTAAAAGCAAAATTAAGCAACACTAATCTTACAATTACAAGTCAGCAAATTGATGGCAATACAGTAAATGGAACAGGATCAATAACAAATAATTATAACAAAATTGATTGGAATTATTACATTGATGACGGTAGTGGTGATATTGACACATGTACTGCGGTTTATACTCCGATTTAATTTTTACATTTCAATATTTCAGGAATAAATATTTGATTGAAGACATATAATAAATATATCATTACAATATCGTTTTTAGGTTTGATCTTATATTTATTCTGGATAAGTTTACCATCTCCTCTTTTTAACGACCCATTAAGCACTGTAATTCTTGATAAAGACAATAATCTGCTGGGAGCTCATATTGCAAATGATACACAATGGCGATTTCCGGAAAGCAATGATGTGCCGGAAAAGTTTAAAAAAGCTATCACTTGTTTCGAAGATAAAAGATTTTTTTATCATCCAGGGATAGATCCACTTGCAATAGTAAGAGCAATAATATTAAATGTTAAAAGCGGTGAGAAAACCAGCGGGGCAAGCACTATTTCAATGCAAGTGATAAGACTATCAAGAAAAGGTAAACCGCGAACTATTATCGAAAAAATTAAGGAAATGTATCTTGCTTACAGAATGGAATATACGTATAGCAAAAAGGAAATACTTTGTCTTTATGCCTCTAATGCTCCGTTTGGTGGAAATATTGTTGGTTTGGATGCTGCTTCGTGGCGATATTTTGGCAGAAAACCGGACCAATTATCATGGTCGGAAACCTGTCTTCTATCAGTATTGCCAAATAGTCCTGCATTAATTCATCCCGGAAAAAACAGGAAAAAACTAAAAAAGAAAAGAAATACTTTATTAAAAAAAATGTACGAAAACAATGAATTTGATAAAGAAACTTACGAGCTTTCAATTGCTGAAGAAATCCCCGAAAAGCCCAAAAAGTTTCCTCAGCACACTCCTCACCTTTTAGTGCGAATTAATAATAAACTCCATAATATTTCCAATAAATCTATTGTAAAAACAACTATTGATCTGCAATTGCAAAAGAGAATAAATTTAATTATTAAAGAATATCATAAGCGATTTTCGGGTAATGATATAAATAATATTGCAGCCTTAGTTATTGAGGTTGAAACAGGAAATGTTCTTTCATATAATGGTAATATTATTGATTTTAAAAATAATAAAAATGGCAATCAAGTTGATATAATTACTTCGGAACGCAGTACAGGAAGTGTTTTAAAGCCATACCTGTATGCTGCAATGCTCACATCGGGAGAAATTTTACCAAATTCACTTGTTCCTGATATTCCAACATATATTAGCGGATATTCACCAAGAAATTACAATTTGGGTTATGATGGCGTTGTTCCTGCAAAAAGAGCAATTGCACGTTCATTAAATATTCCTGCTATAAGAATGTTGCAAAAATATGGCATTGAAAAATTTATTCATGTTCTTAAAAAAGTAGGATTGACAACTATAAATAAAACAGCGGACTATTATGGATTATCATTAATACTTGGTGGTTGCGAAGGTGAATTATGGGAGCTTGTTGGCGCCTATGCTTCTATGTCGAGAGTTTTGAATCATTATGCAAATAATAGTGGGAAATACAATGATGAGGATTATTTCTCGCCAAATTATAATTTTAACATATCAAAAATCAGCAAGAAAAAGTATAATGATATGGGTGATAATCATTTGTTTAGCGCTTCTTCTTTATGGTTTACATTTAATGCAATGCTTGATGTTGATAGACCCGATGCAGAAGGACAATGGCAGTATTTTTCATCGTCAAGAAAAATAGCATGGAAAACTGGTACAAGTTTTGGCTTTCGCGATGGCTGGGCAATTGGCTTAACTCCCGATCATGTTGTTGGAGTGTGGGTAGGAAATGCCGATGGCGAGGGAAGACCAAAGTTAACAGGTATTAATACTGCTGCCCCTGTATTATTTGATATTTTTGACCTGCTTCCCGATTCTGGAAAATGGTTTGAACCACCCTATGACGATATGATAGAAATTGGAATTTGCCATCAAAGTGGATTTATAGCTTCTGATATTTGTACTGATGTTGATACTGTCTGGATCCCTGCCACAGGTATTAGGTTTGAAAAATGCCCGTATCATAAATTAATTCATTTGGATAAAACAGAAAACTATAGGGTACACAGCGATTGTGAAGAACCATCGGAAATGATACATAAACCATGGTTTATTTTGCCTCCAACTATGGAATGGTACTATAAATCGAAAAATGCCGGATATAAAACCCTTCCTCTTTTTCGTGAAGATTGTAAACAAGGCTCTATTGATTCTAAAACAAGATCAATGGCAATTATTTATCCTGCCGACCTTACAAAAATATATGTACCTGTTGAATTAGACGGAACCTTGGGAAATGCAATTTTTGAAGCAGCACATAGAAAACCAAATACAACAATTTTTTGGCATGTTGATGATCAATTTATAGGTAAAACAATAAAATTTCACCATATTGCAATTTCTTCTCCAAAAGGGAAACATATTCTTACACTTATTGATGCTGACGGAGAAAAAATAACACGAGAATTTGAGATAATTGATAAAGAAAAGGAGAAAAAGTAAAATACTTTAAAAAATATGCAGCACTTTATAAAATATCTCGTCTTTACTAATACAAAAGCTTTTTAATGGAAAAAAACAATATAAATATTCATAATAAATTAATTAAAAAGTGTAAAAAGGGAGATTCAAAGGCACAATTTGAAATTTACGAATTATATTATAAAGCAATGTACAACACAAGTTTAAGAATAGTAAAAAACACTGATGCGGCAGAAGACATAATGCAAGAGAGCTTTTTATCAGCTTTTAACAAAATAGACACTTACAAAGAAAATGTAAGTTTTGGAGCATGGCTTAAAAAAATTGTGATAAACAAATCTCTGGATTATATTAAAAAGGAAAAGAATTTTGAGACAATCTCAATTGATGAATTTGGCAATGATATAAAAGATGATGACTTTAAAATTGATTATGAAGAACAGAAAAAACAAATTGAAAACATCGTTTCAGGTATTAACACTTTACCCGATAGTTACAGGGTAATTTTATCATTATATTTATTAGAAGGATACGACCATGAAGAAATTGGAGAAATACTGAATATTACAAGTTCTACTTCAAGGTCGCAATTAACAAGAGGAAAAAGAAAATTATTAGAAACACTTAAACAAGCTTAAAATGGACAATTTAGAAAACATATTCGAAGACAACAGAGAAGATTTTGATACGTTTGAGCCAAAAGCCGGACACGCTGAAAGGTTTAAAAACATGCTTGAAGAAAATAAAAAATCTTTTACTTTAAGTTTATTAAAATATGCAGCTGTTTTTGCATTATTGTTTATTGGCTCTTTTGTAACATACAAGTATTTTTCTAATACAACAATGTATGAAGAGTCGTATCAAGCTGTTGTTTTCAGTAATTTGTCGCCTGAATATCAGGAAGCGGAATTATATTTTATTTCACAAATAAATTCAAAATATGAAACAATAAATGAGATTAATTGTCAATGCAATAACAAAGGTAAGGAATTATTGTTGAGTGACTTATCTCAAGTAGACATTTTATTCACGGAGCTTCAAACAGATTTGAATGAAAATCCTTATGATGAAAGAGTAATAAATGCAATAATTAATCATTATCAAATTAAGTTGGAAATTTTAAACCAAATAATAGATCAATTACAAATATGTTAAACAATTTAAAAAATCAATATTATGAAAACATTTAAATTTAAATCAGTATTATTTATCGTATTAATAGCATTTTTTACAAGCTCTTATGTTTGTGCAGAAGAATACGAAGCAGTAAAAAACATTAAAAAAGAGTATCAGTCAAATGACCAAACTTTATTGGAAATAGCCAATAAATATGGAAATATAAAAATTAATGATTGGTACAAAAATCAAATAGTAATTGAAGTTAAAATCACAGTAAAAGCTAAAAACAAGGGATTTGCTGAAAGCAAATTAGAATTTATTAATGTAAATTTTTCGGAAAAAGAAAATGTAATTAAAGCTATTACTGAGATTAGCGACAAAATCAATAACTCAACAGGAATATTTTCAGGCAAGAAAATTGAGTTCACTATTGATTATTTTGTGAGTGTTCCGAGAAACCTTAAAATGAATTTATATAATAAGTATGGGAACATATTTATTAACGAAATACACGGTAAAACAAATATTACTTTAAAATATGGGGATCTTAATGCCAATAAATTGTTATTTGATAATACAAAACCATTAAGCAAGCTTACTCTATCTTATGGTGATGCAGATATTAAAGAATGTAATTGGCTAACAAGTGTTGTAAAATATTCAGATATTAAAATTGAAAAAGGAACTGCTCTAGTTATTGTTTCTGGTTATTCTGATATTAAAGTTGAAAATTGCAAGACTATGGTTACAGAATCGAAGTATGACGATTACAAAATAAACAAAGTAAGCAACTTTACAACTGATGCTAAATATTCTGATATTAATATACAATCTCTCGACAACAAACTTTTTGTTGAAGCACAATATGGTGACATTAAAGTTGAAAGTATACCATCAGGTTTTAAAGCAGTACAAGTAGAAGGAAAATTTGTAGATGTTAAGCTGGGAATCGCTGATGGAGCATCTTATACAATTGATGCTATTGTAAAATATGGTAATGTTGATTATCCTAAAGCGGCTAATGTAGATAGGAAAAAAGGAACAACTAGCGAAAGTGTAAAAGGAACAATTGGTCCTGATTCATCTCCAAAATCGAGTGTTATTATTAACTGCGAATATGGTGATATAAATCTAGATTTATAAAATACTTATTTGCATAAAATAAAAAACTCCGAAGCAATGCTTCGGAGTTTTTTTTCTTTTTTGGTTTTAACTAATTCTCCGGAACATTTTTCAAAACATCCAACAGATGTTCCCACCACATTTCAACCGTTTTAATATTAATTTTTTCATCCGGAGAATGTACCCCTCTTAATGTTGGACCAAATGATATCATATCAAGGTTTGGATACTTTTCAAGAAATAATCCGCATTCAAGTCCTGCATGAATAGCGCGTACAACAGGTTTTTTCCCAAACAGTTTTTCATAAGATGCTTCAGCAACTTTTAAAATATCCGATTTAGGATTTGGTGCCCAGCCTGGATAACCATCGTCATGTTCTACATTTGCACCGGCAAGACTAAACACACTTTCTACCATGTAGGCAATATCATACTTGCCCGATTCTAAAGAACTTCGCTGACTTGTTGTTACAAGAATTTTATTATTATCAATAAATTTAATAGATGCCAGATTTGTTGAAGTTTCTACTAAGCCTTTAAGTTTCATGCTCCAGCTAATAACTCCATGTGGACAAGCATAAATAGAATTCAATAAATTGTATTGTGTGTTCTCGTCAATAATGTAATCAGGCAAGTTAATTTCTTCAATTGTTAAGTCAAGATTTGGAGCAGTTTCTTCAAGTTCAAATTTTGCTGTTTTCTTAAAATCACTAAAATAATTTACAAAACTTTGTTTCTCATTTTTTGGAATTGTAACTATTGCAAAAGCTTCGCGGGGAATTGCATTTCTAAGATTCCCACCATCAAAATTATTTAATTTCAAATCAAATGCATCAGCACAATGCCATAAAATTCTGTTTAGTATTTTATTAGAATTTCCATGTTCTTTATGAATTTCATCTCCTGAATGTCCACCAGGTAATCCAAAAATATTTATTTTAAATGCAATACTATTATCAGAAACCTCTTCTTTTAGATAATCGAATGTTGCAGTAGTATCAATACCCCCTGCACAACCAATAAATATTTCTCCTTCATCTTCTGAGTCGAGATTAAGAAGAATATTGCTTGTAAATAATCCTTTTTCAAGTTCAAAAGCACCTGTTAATCCTGTTTCTTCGTCAACAGTAAAAAGACATTCTATTGCTCCGTGTTCAATATTGTTTGATGTAAGTAATGCCATTTGTGCAGCGACACCAATACCATCATCGGCACCAAGTGTTGTGCCTTTTGCTTTTACCCATTCACCATCAATATAAGCTTGAATAGGGTCGTTTTCAAAATCAATATTTACATCGCTGTTTTTTTCACACACCATATCCATGTGGCTTTGCAATACAACAGATTTTTTATTTTCCATACCTTTTGTGGCAGGTTTTTTAATTACAATATTGCCTATTGCATCTCTTTTTGTTTCAAGTCTGTGCTTTTTCCCAAAATCTAAAAGAAACTGTATTATTTTTTCTTCTTTTTTAGATGGTCTGGGTATTTGTGTAATTTGCTCAAAATAATCCCAAACAACCTGTGGACTTAATCCTTCAAATATTTTCATTGTATTAAAATTGTATTAAAAAAAAACGAATTTACATATTATTTTGGAATAATGATTAGTTTTTAGAAATGTTGTTAATGTATTTTTATATCAACACAGAATAAAATAATATTTTTTATGATTGTAAAATATAAAAATAGTCCTTGTAGAGTTTTTTTCTCATTAAAAACTTGTAAACTTATTGAAATATCACTATATTTGAGTATTATTTTAAGATTATTTTCAAAAAACAAAAATTATACCATTAATCTAAATTTGCTCATTATGAAAAAGTTTACTGCATTATTCTTAGCCTTATTAATTTGTTATTTTACTGTTTTTGCTGAAAAGCAGAAAATAATTAATTTAAATTCATCCGATACGGATGAGTTAATAGTACTACAAAATAATTTAACATCTTTAAAACTTAAAAGTTCAGTTTCTCAAATATTGGTTACAGAAATAAGAAAGGATGAACTTATTTTTAATAATTTGTTTGTAAAGTCTTATGAGAAGAACCTTGATGCTGTAAGTAAACCACAACTTCCAATTAATAATAGGTTGATTGAAATTCCTCATGGAGCAACTATACAAATTAATATTTTAAGTTATGATGAGGAAATTATTTATTTGAATAATGAGGGGATTACTGATAAATTGTTTCCTGTACAACCATCATATTCAAAAAGTACAGACCCTAGCCAGATAGTATTTGAATACGACCAAGCTACATATCAAATTGATGATTATAATCTGGATGAAATGGTAGAGGTTAATGTTTCGGGTATAATGAGAGGATTAAGGTTTGGAACAGTTTCAATATCTCCTTTTAGGTATAATCCTGTTCAAAATATTTTGAAGATATATAACAATATTGAATTTGAGATAGTTTTTGTTAATGCAGATATTCCTCTAACAAATCAATTAAAAAAGAAATATTATTCTCCGTATTTTGAATCTAGTTTTAGATCAATGCTTAATTATGTGCCGGATGCTACAAAAGATGCTATTACTACCTATCCTATAACGTACATAATTGTTGCTGATCCTGCGTTTGAAACTACATTGCAGCCATTTATTGAGTGGAAAACAAAAACAGGATTTAAAGTTATTGAAGGCTATACTGATGTGATTGGAACAACAACAACAGATATTCATAATTATCTTGAAAATCTTTATTTAACCGAAGTCCCAACACCTACATTTGTATTATTTGTTGGAGATTATGCAGAAGTACCTGCATACAGCGGAACAACCGGTAGTCATGTTTCAGATTTGTATTATTGTACTTATGATGGAGCAAGCGATAATATTCCAGATATGTATTATGGCCGTTTTTCTGCTGGAAATACTACTGAACTACAGTCAATAATTGAAAAAACATTAATGCACGAACAATATACATGGCCTAGTGATCTTTTTCTAGATGAATGTTTACTTGTTGCAGGATGTGATGCAGGTTTTGCACCATCTCACGGTAATGGGCAAATATGTTATGGTATAAACGAATATTTTAATGCAGGTGCAGGATATACTGATATTTATGCATACTATTATGGCAATACTTCATGGCAGTATTCAGTAATGGATTCAGATGCTTCAGGAGCATCAGCTGATATTATTAGTAAAATTAGTAGTGGACTTGGATTTGCAAATTATACGGCACATTGTGATCAAAATGGTTGGGCAGACCCAAGTTTTACTATACCAAATATTCCCGGTCTTGCTAATACTGATGAATATCCACTTATGATAGGAAATTGCTGTCTTTCTAATAAATTTGAAGTAAATGATTGTTTTGGAGAAGAAATTTTATATGCTCCTAAAAAAGGTGCAATTGGATATATTGGTGGCTCAAATTCAACATATTGGGATGAAGATTTTTGGTGGGGAGTAGGATTAAGTTCATTAAGTATTACAGCAGCAAATGCACAAAATCATGATTATAGCAATACTGACAGAGGTACATATGACGGAATGTGGCATACTCATGGAGAACCGGAAGCTTATTGGTATATAACTGCTTCAGAAATGATACATTGTGGAAACTTGGCAGTAGAAAGTTCTAGTTCACCACGAAAAATATATTACTGGGAAATTTATCATCTTATGGGAGATCCGTCTTTAATGGCATATATAACAAAACCCGACCCATTAACAGTATCCTATGTTGATCCTATTGTTGTTGGAATAAGTTCTTTACTTGTAAATATAGAGCAATATGCCTATGTTGCAATTTCTCAGGCAGGTGTTTTGCTTGATGCTCAATATACTGGTACAAACACTTCAGTAACATTAACTTTTCCTGCTTTTGCTTCCCCCGGTCAAGCAGATGTTGTTGTAACAAAACAAGACCGTCAGCCATATATTGGTACAGTTGATATCATTAATGTTGCTTCTGATAATGATGCATCAGTATTTAGCATTGATGTTCCTGTTGATTTGTATGATTGTGTGCAGGATATTCAACCACAAGTAACTATCAGAAATATGGGTAATATTAACTTAACTTCAGTTGATGTCAATTATCAAATTGATGGTGGCGCTGTTACAACAATTAATTGGTCGGGGAATTTAGCTCAATATGCATCCGATGTTGTTACATTTCCTTCAATAACAATAACTTCAGGTAATCACACATTTACTGCTTTTACAGAAAATCCTAACGGAACAACTGATGATTATACAGCAAATGATACCTTAAGTAAAAATTACGATGTTAATAGTTTGACAATAACAGCTTCATTTACTGCTGATGAAACAATATTCTGTTCCGTTCCCGCGTCAGTTACATTTACAAATACAAGCACAAATGCTCTTACTTATTTATGGGACTTTGGAGACGGAAATACTAGTACAGACGAAAATCCAGTACATATATATACTTCATTAGGAGATTATACTGTTACATTAACAGCAACAAATGGGGTCTGTGGAAACGATGTTAGTACTCAGGTTGATTATATTAGCATAGACCTAAGTAATCCTTGTGAATATTTAATGCCGACTACAGGCACTACAACTGAGTATGCATGTAATGGGACACTATTTGATAGTGGAGGAGCAACAGCACAGTACGGAAATGATGAAGATGGAGTTTTTATTATTGATGTATCAGGAGCAACAAGTATTGACCTTAATTTTATAAGTTTTGATATTGAGCCAGGATCTAATAATAATTGTGATTACGACAATTTAGAAATTCATGATGGGAATTCAATAGCAGCAACTTCTTTAGGTGTTTTCTGTAATGATAATATTCCAACAACATTATCAAGTACAGGAAGTGCTATTACATTACATTTTTTCTCAGATGTTAGTGCAACACATGATGGCTTTGAAGTAGATTGGTCATGCAATATGTCAACTATACCACCAGTTGCTGATTTTGTGGCAAATACAACTTCAACTTGTACGGGAATTGTTGAGTTTACCGATCTTTCTTTAAATGGACCAACGTCTTGGAGTTGGGACTTTGGAGATGGAAGTGGTTCTTCAATAGATCAAAATCCAATATACACCTATACAGCTGATGGCACATATACGGTTACGCTTACAGCTACAAATCCTTATGGAAATGATACTTATATTGAAACAAATTATATTACAGTTGCTTTACCTGTTGCACCAGCAACTACCGATGATTCAAGATGCGGTACTGGTAGTGTTACTTTAACTGCAACAGGCACTGGTGCAATTGACTGGTACGATGCTGCAACAGCTGGAAGCCTTGTTAATACAGGTGGAACATTTAATACACCATCTTTAACTACAACAACAACTTATTATGTTGAAGATGTAATATTGGTTCCAAGATATAATGTTGGTAATACTGATAATAATTCAAATGGTAATAATTATACAGGTGATAGATGTCTGATATTCGATGTCTTGGTTGATTTGGTGATAGAATCTGTTGAAGTAAATGCAAATGGAGCAGGAGATAGAACAGTTATATTAAGAAATAGTATTGGCACTGCTATAGAGTCAACTACAATTAATGTTTCTGATGGAATAAGTAGGATTACTTTAGATTTTGATGTTCCAACAGGCACAGATTATGAATTAGCAATTAGTGGAACAACCGATTTATGGAGAAATGATGCTGGTGTTTCTTATCCATATACAAAACCAGGTGTGCTTTCAATAACTAATAGTAGTGCTGGTGCAGCTTATTATTATTTCTTTTATGACTGGGAAGTAAGAGTAGGAGATGATTGTATTAGCACAAGAACTCTTTCTATAGCTACAATTGAGACAGAATTACCTGTTAGCATTTTAATTGATGTTTCAACAAGTTCCATTTGTACAGGTGATAATGCAGTATTTACATCTACTCCAACAAATGGAGGAACAACACCTGCTTATCAATGGCAGGTAAATGGTTCTAATGTTGGCACAGGTAGTACATATTCATCTACTACATTAAATGATGGAGATATTGTTACTTGTATAATTACTTCATC
>Ga0208648_1000461_pt1 | contig 41914 bp, 33 predicted proteins | sample AntAceMetag02UKL_FD_184772 | JGI IMG/M metagenome (GOLD analysis project Ga0208648, IMG submission 184772) | Saline lake microbial communities from Ace Lake, Antarctica - Antarctic Ace Lake Metagenome 02UKL (SPAdes) (version 2) | ecosystem: Environmental > Aquatic > Non-marine Saline and...
GAAATCCCTATAAAAAAGGGATTATGAGACATGAAAAACAAAAAATATGATGAAATTTACAAAAAATCACAAAATAAAATGAAATTTTTAGACAAAAACAAAATAGTGGTTGTTTTGCAAAGGTCTCATTACATAGTTTGGGTTAATCTAATAACGATAATAACGCATTGTATATTGTATTCGGAGTTCTAAAAGTCGGTTTTAAATCGACTTCCAAAATAAACATGCTATTTTATACAGCATCATACGCCGCTTTAAGCGGATTAGGAGGGGCTTATACTATTTTACTTCATTTAGAGTATATTCATATCCTTCCATTATAGGATTTGAAAGAATTTTTTCGCATGCTTCTTCAACTTTTTCTTCAGCATGTTTTTTATTATCAGCTTCAATTTCTAGAGTAATATGTTTACCAATTCTAACATTTTCTACAGTGTTGTATCCAATATTATTCATGCTTTGAGTAACTGCCTTACCTTGTGGGTCTAATAATGCTTTTAGTGGCATTACATTTATTTCAACTGAAAATTTCATCATTTAATCATATTTAATATTTATAAAACTACCGATAATTGATAACAAAATATATGTAATTATTATTAATGGTATTGCAAGGAATTGCAATGTTATTAATAAAATTAGAGATATTAAAAGAAAGATGTATTGAATTAAATTTTTCTTTATGGCAAATGATTTTAGTTTTAACGAAAACATTGGAATGTTTGATATTAAAAGAAATGATGAGACAACAGCAGTTGATAACAGAAAATAATGGTTTAAAACAATGTCGGAATATATTGTGTTTTCGTAATGAAAAATTATTAATGGAAAAGAAGCTATTAAAATTGCATTTGCCGGAGTAGGTAATCCTTTAAAGGATGTAGTTTGTTCTTCATCAATATTAAATTTAGCAAGTCTTAATGCTGAAAATATCACTACAAGAAAACTTGAGCCTAATATAATAAATGTGATTATATCGGGTTTTATTAAGCTTGAAAAATTGCCATCATTAATAAAAACAAGTTTGTTTAGTTGATATAAAAAAACAGACGGCGCTAAACCAAAACTAATAAGGTCGGCTAAAGAATCTAATTGTTTTCCAAGTTCTGAATACGCATTTAATAATCTGGATAAAAATCCATCAAGAAAATCGAGTATAAGTGCAATACCAATTAAATAACACGATTGTTCAAGTTTACTTTCAAAAGCATAGATAACAGCAAGAGTTCCTGCAATTAAATTAAGGCAAGTAACAAAGTTTGGAATATGCTTTACAATGTTTCTCATAAATTTTAGTCAAAAGTAATACAATAAAATTAAATATTTGAAGTTAATAATACCATAAAATCAATATAAAATTAAAGATACTTTCAATTAATTATAAATCATGTATCTTTGTAGCAATAAAATTAATATATGAAGTATATATTTTTAATACTACTATTCACTTTTTCAATTGTTGTTTTTGGACAGGAAGACACAAAAACCCCAAAATATAGTAATGAATTTTTATCAATTGGTGTAGGAGCACGTTCTTTAGGAATGGCTAATTCTGTGATAGCAACAGTAAATGATGTTACAGGAGGATATTGGAATCCTTCGGCAATTACAAAAATACCTAATGACTTGCAAATTGGAGCAATGCATAACGAGTATTTTGCAGGAATTGGCAAATACGATTATTTGGGTGCTGTAGCAAAGCTTGGTGATTCTGCTTCTTTTGGAGTTTCAATTATCAGATTTGGTGTAGATGATATTCCCAATACATTAGATCTTGTTGATAGTGAAGGCAACGTACATTACGATAGAATTACTTCTTTTTCGGTAGCCGATTGGGCTTTTATATTTTCTTATGCAATGAAGTCTAAAGTACCCGGTTTACGATATGGAGCTAATGTTAAAATAATAAGAAGAGTGGTTGGCGAATTTGCAGGCTCATGGGGATTTGGATTGGATGCAAGCGCTCTATACGATTTAAAAACATGGCACTTTGGGGCAATGTTCAGAGATGTTACTTCTACTTTTAATGCATGGAGTTTCAATACCGAAACATTTGAAGAAACTTTTTTGATTACAGGCAACGAAATTCCTGTAAATTCATTAGAAATTACTATGCCTAAACTGTTGTTGGGTGCCGCCAAAGATTTTCGATTATCAAACAAATTTGGTTTACTGGTTGAGGTAGATCTAGACCTTACTTTTGACGGTAAAAGAAATGTTGTTATAAAAGGAGATCCTATTAGTATTGATCCACACATGGGTTTGGAAGTTAATTTTAAACAAATGGTATTTTTCCGTGCCGGTGTTGGCAATTTTCAGGAAATACCAAATCTTGATAATACAAACGATTTTACTTTTCAGCCAAGCATTGGTTTAGGATTACGATTGTTTGACCGCCTTGGTATTGGCTATGCATTTTCTGATGTTGGAACCCAAAGTGCTATTGCATTATATTCAAATGTAATTTATTTGCACTACTCTATTGATAAAACTGAGTAGGCATGCCTCTCTGCAAGGTTGCCGAGCCTCTCCGCAATGTTGCCGAGCCTCTCCGCAATGTTCCCGAGCCTCTCCGCAATGTTCCCGAGCCTCTCCGCGATGTTCCCGAGCCTCTCCGCGATGTTCCCGAGCCTCTCCGCAATGTTCCCGAGCCTCTCCGCGATGTTCCCGAGCCTCTCCGCAATGTTCCCGAGCCTCTCTGCGATGTTGCCGAGCCTCTCCGCGAGATGTTGGTATAAAAGTAAGATCCTGCTAAACAGTACTATATCATAAAAGTGTGTAAGAAATATGTTATTAGTCATTAGTTCGCTTTGCTCACGTCATTTACTTTGACTACTGAATGACTATCTAATGACAACACAAAACACTAACAATGTTATAATTTAATAAGCATTTGCAAATTATTATAAACTTATGTATTTTTGAGACATTATAATACCAAAAAAGAATGTTGACTAAAAGTAAAATATTACAAATTCTACGAGAAAAAAAAGAGCTTTTAACCAAATACGGAGTTGAAAGAATTGGATTATTTGGGTCATATTCAAAAAATTTGCAACACAAAAACAGCGATATTGATATTTTGGTTGATTTAAATTCTGAACAGGAAACATTTGATAATTTAATGTCAATCTATGATATTTTAGAAAATTTATTTAAGAATTATAAAATTGAAGTTGTAACAAAAAACGGATTAAGTAAATATATCGGAGCATACATCTTAAAAGAAACAGAATATGTCTAAACATTACGTAGAATTGCTAAAACACATTATCGACGAATGTAAATTTATTCAGAACGGAATTACATCTGAAATGACAAAAAACGATTTAATTGAAAACGAAACATTAAAAAGGGCTGTTGTTAGAAGTCTCGAAATCATAGGCGAAGCCACCAAGAAAATACCTGCTGATGTTAAATATCAATGGAAAGAAATCCAATGGAAAAATATGGCAGGAATGAGAGATAAATTAATACACGATTATTTTGGAATAAATTACTCTATTGTTTGGGATGTTGTTAAAAATAAAATACCTGAATTAACAAAACAAATAGAGAAAGTTTTAAAAGAAAATAAATAAGGTGTGATAATTAAATGCCAACAATCCCTATTTAAAAGCCTTTTCCAATAATCCATCGCCGTTTAATTCTAAGCGATTAAAGTATTTGGGAGTGTCAATACCTGTAAGTTTATCAACATAAAGTTTTGCAAGATATTGTGCCAGCATAAAACCCTGACCTCTTAAGCCAATAAATAATCCAAGTTCAGTATCTATTATCATTCTTGGTTCAACATAATAGCCCGACCAAATTGCTTGGTATCCAACAGAAGAAAGTTCGGGTATCCAGTCAACAAAAATTTCGGAAGCTATTTCAATAAACTCTTTAGAATTAATTTTAAGATCTTTGGCAGTTTCCATTGGCTCATTAAGTGGCGATGCACAACCAATTATCTGTCCTGTTTCGCTTAATTGCTGACCATAAACAGCCAAAAATCCTTTATATTTTCTACGGTCAATGAGCATTGGTAGTGGAGTATTGTTTATTCCCATCATTGGCAATCGGCGTGTAATAAATGCCTGATGTTTTACGGGAAACAAGTTTGTTTCAATATCAAGTTTTTTGGCAAATTTGTTGGCATTTGGTCCAAGTGCATTTATAAAAATCTCTGTTTGGTATTCAATATATTCTTTATCATGATTCTGAACAAGCACTTTGTATATGTTCCCGTTTTTTTCAATATCTATTAATTTGCAATCTTCAAGAATACTGCCTCCGTTTTCAATTCCTATTGTTCTTATCAAATCAATAGTTTTGCCGGGTGTTGACTGCCAACAGTTTTTTGTAATTAAAGCAGCTTTGTATTTATCAAGCTTGGGATTAATATATGGCGAAATTTCTTTCCTAAAATCTTTTGGCGAAACCATATATGCATCAGACCATTTTAGTGATTCTTCAAGGGCTTTATACATTTCCTGGTCGTGTGCAAACGTAACATAATCAATTAGTCTGAAATCAATATTTTTTATTGATTGTAACTCTTTAAATATTTCAAGATTATGTGAAGCAATATCCGATAGTTCGGGCAAACTGAAATTTGGTCTGCCACCTGCAATGTTTCTCCATGAAGCACCTCTGCCATAATTTATTAATACGGGTTCAAATCCTTTTTCGGCAAGATATCTGAACAATGTACTTCCGCCTATTCCTCCACCAGCAATCAAGGATTTTACTTTTATCGATTTTATAGATTTCCCCAAATAATTAGGAATAATTTTTTCTTGTTTATCTTTAGGGTAAAGTTCTCCTATATTTATTTGATTTGATAAAGGGGCTCTTGGCGTTGCATCTCCAACTATTGAAATACCATAAGCACCAATTGTTTGTTTTAATCTTTTAATACATCGATTGCCTCTGCATGCTCCCATGCCAAGTCTGGTAGTGTGTTTAATTTCATCAACCGAAATAAATTTTCTGTCGCCAATTACATCTATTACTTCATCAATTTTAACATCATCGCAATGACAAATATATGTTTCGGATTCTATTTTTTCATCAGTCTTTTTATATTCTATTTTTTCAGGATAATTATCTTTAATAATAAATCCTCTAACATTCATCAGGCTTTGACCTTTAACATCAATTGCTTTAATTCTTGCAATGTTTGTTTTGTTGGGTTTCCTTAAAATTTTTTCAATAATACCTTCGCCAAGTTTTTCGCCATTATTGTTTACAAGATAAACAGGAGAATTCTCTTTATAATCAAATTCAATAGGCATAAACAGCCAATTCTTTTTTAGATTGTATCCAAATATTGCAAGTCCCGGACATTGATAAACGCAATCCATACAACCAATACATTTATCGAAATCAATTTTTGGGATAGTGCTTGTTGATGTTTTTGTTATTGCGCCATGTGTACAAGCAAATTCGCAAGGATTACAAGCAAATCCATAATTACAATCAATTAATACAAATGGTTTTTGCTCTGCTCTGTCGGCATCAGGCTTATATACATCATCAATTATTTTTATAGGATGTTGTTGCGAATCTATATATTCTTTTGATATTGAAAGATATTCATTGTAATCGTATCGTTTACTCATATTTTCGAGTATCTCATAAGCAGATTGTTTGCCACGCAAAACAGCGCTGGTTCCTTCTCCAATTTTTAATGCATCGCCAACACCATAACAATTTCGCCCAAAAATATTATTGCCTTTTGTCAAAAGCTGATCATCAGGAACAAGTCCTGTGCAGATATTTATGGCATCTATTCCGTCAATTATTTTTTCTGTTCCAGGTATTGCTTTAAAATTTTCACATTTGGCTATAACAGCTCCAATAATTCCATCGTGATTTTTGTTAGGAATAGCCTTAACTAAAATATGAGAAAGAACAATTGGAATTCCTAATCGCCTTACTCTATTTGCCTGAACAGGAAACCCTCCTTCACAATCCTGTGCTTCAATAATTGCTTTTACATTTGCACCTGCCTGCATTAATTGATATGATGTAAGATATCCAATATTTCCTGCACCAACTGTTAAAATGTTCTTGCCAAGTAAGGTAAATTCATCATTCATCATTTTTTGAACAACTGCTGCGGTATATACTCCCGGCAAATCGTCGTTCTCAAAAACGGGCATAAAAGGTATTGCTCCTGTTGCAATAATTAAATGCTCGGTTTCCACATAATATATTTCGTCTGTTTTAGTGTTTTTTACTGCAAGTCGCTTTTCTTCAAGAATATCCCAAACAGTAGAATTTAAAAATATGCCGTCAAGATTTTCTCCTGCAAGAGTTTTGGCAATATCAAATCCACGCATTCCACCATATTTTTTCTTTTTTTCGAAAAAGAAAAATTGATGTGTTTGCATATTAAATTGCCCGCCTATTTTGTCATTATTGTCTATTACAATGTTTGAAATATTATGTTCATTTAATATTTCACGTGCTGCAAGTCCTGCAGGTCCTGCCCCAATAATTGCGACTTCAGTTCTGTAAACATTTACAGTATTATTTGTATTAATTTTTTCAATATGTGGTTTATAATTCTTTGGTATTTCGTTTACCTCTTTAACATCATTAACTTTAGTTATGCAAATTCTTTTAATTTTACCATCAACAAGCATTTCGCAAGCACCGCATTTACCAATTCCACATTCAAGGCTTCTTTCTCTGTTTTTAAGACTATGGCTATGAATAGGAAATCCTGCCTGATGTAAAGCAGCGGCAATTGTAAAATTTTTATCGCAAGTAATTTTTTTCCCCTCAAATATAAAACTCCCTTTGTTCTCTTTGGGGATATCCAAAATTGGGTGCTTCTTGATTTTTTGCATAATCTATTTGCTCTATTATTGCATTAAGAGTTATAATTTAATTTTATTGAGAAAAATGGATAATTTTTTATATTAATTACCAGTAAGTGTTTTAGGAATGCGTCCATTTAATAGTGTTTCAGAACGTAATCTTCTTCCAATAATTTTCTCCACCATTTTACCAATTTCTAATACTTTATCAATATCTAAACCGGTATCAATACCCATTTCGTCCATCATAACAACCATATCTTCAGTTTGTACCAAACCTACTGCACTAGCATCTTTATAATAATAAGAACCTGTTCCTGATACAGGAACTCTATCAACAAAGTTTGCAGGTTGTCCACCTATTCCTCCAAAACATGATTCGTAATTTGTTACACCGGCTTGTAATGCAGCAAGAACATTTGCTAATCCCCAACCTCTTGAAACATGAAAATGTGCAATATGTTTTTCAGGATTTGGTATTGCATCAAGCAACATAGAAAAATATTTATATACTCTGTCGGGAGATGCAGAGCCATCATGGTCGGCATGTTCAACATCATTTGCTCCAATATCTAACCATCGTTTAGTAAATTCAATAGCTTTTTCCAATTTTGTTGGTCCTGTAATTGGGCATCCCCAAATTGTGCTAACAGTACCATTTACTTTAATTCCTGCTTCACGAGCCATTGGTATATATTTTTCACACATTTTCCAATATTCATCAAGTGAAATGCCCGAATTTTTTTTATGATGTGCTTCGCTTGTTGAAACCATTACAAGAATACGGTTTGGTCCCCAGCCTTCTTTTTTTGCTGCAATAGCTCTTTCAATAGCTCTTTCTCTTATAGTAACAGCTGTAACAGTAACATCATCTAAAAGATGTTTCACTTTTTTGCTTGCATATAATTTTTTCATTAAATCATCAGCATCACCAAATTGTGGCATACCTTTGGGATTACCAAAATTTGTTGTTTCTACATGTTTAAATCCTGCAAGTATGGACTGTTCTAAAACCCATAGCTTTGACTCTGTTGGGATATAAATTTCTTCATGTTGAAATCCATCTCTAACAGTAATTTCTCCTATTGTAACTTTCTTTGGATAATTCATAATTTTCAAGTTTGTTTTTTATAAAAAATCAGCAAACAAAGATAAAAATAAAATTTAAGTTGAAATAAATAATTAACATAGAAATTTACAAGTTATATATGTTGTTCAAAATAAGTTTTCAACAAGTATTTTATTGTAAATAATTAAATATATTATCATGTTGATATTTTTCCTAACATATAAAAACTAATCTAATTTATGTTAGTACATCTATGTTTAATATAATTTATCTTGTGTGTTTTATTAAAAAAAATTTTTGTGAATTAAAAATAAAAAGTATTTTTAATGTCTTAAATTTAAATAGAAGAAAGAAATGAATGAACTTATAGGCTTAACTCCAAAGAATTTATGGATAAATTTTCAAAATATTTGTAATATACCTCACCCTTCAAAAAAAGAAGAAAAAATAATTGAATTTGTTAAGAAATTTGGTGAGGACTTAGGTTTGGAAACGATTGTTGATGGAATTGGAAATGTAATAATTAAAAAACCTGCAACATCAGGTATGGAAAATAGAAAAGGAATTATTTTGCAAGGTCATATTGACATGGTTCCTCAAGCAAATTCTGATGTTAATCATAATTTTGAAACAGATCCTATTCAGGCTTATATTGATGGTGATTGGGTTACAGCAAAAGGTACAACACTTGGAGCAGATAATGGTATTGGAGCTGCAGCTGCAATGGCAATCCTTCAATCAACAGATATTGAACATGGCCCTGTTGAAGGCTTATTTACAATTGATGAAGAAACAGGAATGACAGGCGCTTTTGGTTTAAAACCAGGATTGCTTGATGGCGATATACTTTTAAACATGGACTCAGAAGATGAAGGAGAATTATATATTGGTTGTGCAGGTGGTATTGATGCAAATGTAACATTTAACTATAAGGAAGAAAGTGTTCCTGAAGGAATGACTGCTTTTAAAATTGCTGTAACAGGTCTAAAAGGCGGGCACTCAGGTTTAGATATTCCAATTGGAAGAGGGAATTCCAACAAACTTTTAATTCGTTTTTTCAAACATTCTGTTAAAGAGCATGGTCTACGTATATCAGATATTCAGGGTGGCAGTTTAAGAAATGCTATTCCTCGCGAATCTTTTGCAACAGTTCTTATTTCAAATGATAAAATACAAGATTTTAAAACAAGTATTTCAAAATATGAAGAAATCTATAAAAAAGAACTTGGAAATGTTGAGCCGGGATTATCATTCACAATAGAACAAACTGAAATGCCAACAATGGTAATTGATGTAAATACTCAGAATAAAATAATTAATTCTGTTTATGGATGTCCTAACGGAGTAATTCGTATGAGCGACACAATGGAGGGAGTGGTTGAGACATCAACAAATTTGGCAATTATAAAATCTGAAAATGGTAAAATTACTATCAATTGTTTATTAAGAAGTTCTGTTGATTCTGCAAAAGAAGATTTAGCACAAATGATAACAAGTGTTTTTGAACTTGCCGGTGCAGAAGTTGAATTATCAGGAGAATATCCGGGATGGAAACCAAATGCTGATTCTGCTATTTTAAAAGCAATGCAAGAAGTTTATAATAATAAATACGGTAAAATACCTGAAATTAAAGTTATACATGCAGGATTAGAGTGTGGAATACTTGGTGCAAATTATCCTCACTGGGATATGATTTCATTTGGACCAACAATTCGTTTTCCTCATTCACCCGATGAAAAAGTAAATATTGCAACAGTACAAAAATTTTGGGATTTCTTGGTAGAAACATTGAAAAATGCACCAGGGAAATAAATAATAAAAAATAAGAACAGTATAATGACAAAATTACAAAAAACTCTTAGAGATTCTAAAACAGCTAGATGGAGTGCTTTGGCAATTATTTCCATAACTATGTTTGCCGGGTATTTTTTAACTGACGTTATGTCTCCTCTTAAACCAATGTTAGAAAAGGAGTTTGGTTGGTCAAGTACCAATTATGGGATATTTACAAGTGCATATGGTTGGTTGAATGTATTTCTTGTGATGCTTATTTTGGGTGGTATTATACTTGATAAAATGGGTGTTAGGTTCACTGGAATTTTATCTTCAGGAATAATGGTTTTAGGTGCAGGAATAAAATTTTGGGCTATATCTAATCCAACTTTAGTAACAGATACTACATTTGGCATACATTCGCAGGTGTTTTTTGCTGCTGTTGGTTTTGCTATTTTTGGTGTTGGTGTTGAAATTGCAGGAATTACGGTTTCTAAAATTATTGTAAAATGGTTTAAGGGACATGAAATGGCATTAGCAATGGGAATGCAAATGGCAGTAGCACGTATGGGAACTTTACTTGCAATGGCTGCTCCTGTTCCATTAGCCATGTATTTCTCAAGTAAAAGTACTCGGGTTATTAATGGTGAATTAGTAGAGAAAATGGGTCCAAGTATTTCCGCACCAATTGCATTTGCTCTTATTCTTCTAGTAATAGGTTTTATTGCATTCTTTATTTATAATGCGATGGATAAAAAATTAGATGCATCAATTGCTACATCAGGAGAAGCTAATGCGGGTGATCCATTTAAGATAAGAGATATAGGATATATTATTACAAATAAAGGGTTTTGGTTAATTGCAGTTTTATGTGTTTTGTTTTATTCGTCGGTTTTCCCGTTTATTAAATATGCATCTGATTTAATGGTTAATAAATATGGACTAAGTCAAAATGTAGCAGGATATATTCCAAGTTTACTTCCACTTGGAACATTGTTTTTAACTCCATTTTTTGGTAGTATTTATGATAAAAAAGGAAAAGGTGCAAGTATAATGATTGTTGGAGCTATACTTATAATTATAGTACATTCAGTATTTTCTTTACCTTATTTAAATCATTGGTTTGTAGCTGTTGTTCTTGTTATAATACTGGGTGTAGCTTTATCTTTAGTTCCTTCAGCAATGTGGCCATCTGTGCCTAAAATTATTCCGGAAAATCAATTAGGAACAGCGTTTTCTTTAATATTTTGGATTCAAAATTGGGGGTTAATGGGAGTTCCATTACTTATTGGTTATGTGTTGGACAAAACAAACCCTGAAGTTGCAATAGCAAAAGCAAATGGGACAGAGATTCCGGTATACGATTATACTTATCCGATGCTTATTTTTACCTTATTTGGATTGCTTGCGATTATTGTTGCATATCTATTAAAGCATGAAGATAAAAAGAAAGGATATGGATTACAGATGCCAAATATTGAAAAATAAATAATTATTATATAATGTAAAAGGTGTTATAAATTAACACCTTTTTTTTTAGATTTTATTTTATGAAGAGAATAATAATATTAATTTCAGTTTTATTTATAGCTAATACTCTTACCCCACAAAGTTTATTATGGGAAATAAGCGGTAAAGGATTACAAACATCTTATTTATATGGCACAATTCATATTCAGGATAAAAGAGTGTTTCAATACGATGATATAGTTGAGAAAAAAATAATGGAATGTGATGCTTATGCAATGGAGTTATTAATTGATGAAATTAAAAGAGAAGATATTGAAAAATCAATGTTGATGAAAAAACATACAATTAATGGATTACTTAGTGAAGAAGATTACGCATTGTTAGACAGTACATTAAAAGCTGAGGTTGGAGCAGGTATGTTAATGCTTAATAAAATGAAACCATTTTTTATTGCATCTCAATTAATGCAAGCAGATATGAGTAAGGATATGGAAGAAGCACTTGATATTTATTTTTTAAATAAAGCAAAAAAAGCAAGCAAATTAATTTTTGGCATTGAACAATTATCTGATCAAATAGGAGCAATAGATCAAATATCACTTGATGAGCAATGCAAAATGCTTATGGATGCCATTAGAGATACATTAAAAGAAGAACAGCAATTTGACGACTTGCTGAAAGCATATTTGTCAGGAAATCTGGATACTATGTTGGTACTCTCAAGCGATACTTCTTTGCCTGAAAAATTTAATAAAGCATTTCTTATAGACCGTAATAAAGGTATGGCAAAGAATATTATTAAGTTTTGTAAAAAGCAAAAAACCTTTAATGCAATAGGAGCAGCACATCTTGGTGGAGAAAAAGGAGTTATTGCCTTGATTCGAAAAAAAGGATACTCTGTTAAGCCAATACCTTTTAAATTTAAGGGGACTTCTATTAATTGAATTGCAGCAAGATTTTCATAGTTTTTCAAAGACAATAAGAATTTTTGAAACACTATCGGGATAATGTGAGAAAATTTGAAGCAGTATTTGGAAAACTATGAAAACCCCACGGGAACAAATATAATAAACAATCTGACTTCCTTATATTTTGTTTAAAGTAACATTAGCTATTATAAAAAAATATAAGTCGCATATTATTCATTATATTTGTTTCTTGAAAGAATTGAATTAATAGAAGTCCCCTTAAGAATAAAAATTATATCATGCAAAAGATAAAATCCGTAACAACATATAAACTTAATGATCCGGATGATTCAATTGAAACAGGTTTTGTTAATTCTATTATTGAATATGACCAAAACGGGAATGTTACCAAGTCTGTTACTTATCTTTCAGAAAATGAAATTGAGAGCAAAACACTTGCAAAATTTAATGATAAAGGAGAATTACTGGAAGAAATTAATTATATGTCGGAAGATGAAATTGCCGAAAAACTTACTTACAAAAGAAATGATGAGGGAAAAATTGATGAAGTTAGAGTTGAATATATTGATGGAAGCTTATCAATAAAAAAATATGAATATGCAGATAACGAGATCATTGTAAATGTTATTGATGATGAAAATGAATTTGAAGGAAAAGAAATACGAAAACTTGATGATAAAGGTAAAATTATTGAAAAAATAATTTATGACGAAGATAATAAACTTGACGAAAAAGAAATAGTATGTTATGATGAAAAAAGTAATGTTATAAATAGAAAGGAATATAACAAAGACAACGAATTGGAAGTAGAGATAAATTATACTTATGATGATAATGAAAATCTTATTAAATTTTTGAAAACAAATAGCAAAAACGAAATAATTGACAGTGTTGTTTTTGTTTATGATGAAAAAGGAAATTTAACAGAACAAAAAGTTGGGGATTACTATTATTCTAAATTTGAAATAAACGCAGAAGAAAAAACTAAAACAGAAGAACGATTTGACATGAGTGGGACTCTGCAATTTATATTGACAAGCAAATTTGATGAAAATGATTTAATTATTGAAGAAATTTCTCCTTTAAACACCATAAAATATAAATACGAGTTCCATTAATTATGGCTGGAATATATATTCATATTCCGTTTTGTAAACAAAAATGCAATTATTGTGATTTTTATTCAATTACATCGTTCCACAAAAAAGAGGAATTACTAACTGCTCTGAATAAAGAACTGATAATTAGAAAAGATTACCTAAAAAACGAACTAATTGATACAATTTATTTTGGAGGAGGAACACCATCCTTGTTGAATATGCAAGATGTTGGAGATATATTGACAACAATAAATGATAATTATTCTGTAAGTAAAAATCCCGAAATTACTATTGAAGTTAATCCCGATGATGTAAGTTTTGAATATTTTAAAGATTTAATAAAATTGGGAATTAAAAGATTGAGCATTGGGATACAGTCTTTTAATGATAATGCTTTGGAGTTTCTAAACAGAAGACATAGCTCAAATCAAGCAATTGAGGCTGTTGAAAATGCACAAAAAGCAGGCTTTAAAAATATAAGTATTGATTTGATTTATGGAATTCCCTGTATGAGTTTTGAAACATGGACAAGATCAATTAACACAGCAATTAGTTTAAACATTCAGCATATTTCTGCATATCATTTGTCAATTGAAAAGAATACTCCATTATTTAAAATGCTATCGAAAAATGAAATAGCAATTATTAATGAAAACGAAAGTTTTAAGCAGTTTTCAAAATTAGTTGAAATGGTGAAACAAGAAGGATTTGAACATTATGAAATTTCAAATTTTGCGAAAAAGAATTTTTACTCTCAGCATAATTCAAATTACTGGAAACAAGAAAAGTATATTGGCATTGGTCCCTCTGCTCATTCCTTTAATCTTAAATCACGACAGTGGAATGTTTCAAATATTAGCCAATACATTGATTTTACAAATACTGATAAAAAGTTTTATTCAACAGAGATACTTACAAAAGATCAAAAATATAATGATTACATAATTACTGCATTACGTACTATATGGGGCATAGATTTAACTTATATTGAAAATAATTTCGGCACAAAATATCATAAATTATGTATTAAGCAATATGAAAAATATATTGATGCTGAACATATAATTTTTGAAAACAATAAATTAACTTTGTCTGTTGAAGGAATGTTTATTTCCGATACAATAATTTCAGAAATGCTGTATATAAACAAATGAAAGCAAATTATAGAATAATAAAAAAGTATGGCTATTTAGAGGGTTGGCTATCGCTAATTGTCAATGTTCTGTTATTTGTGGTAAAGTACTGGGCAGGAGTTATAACAGGTTCTGTTGCCTTAATAGCTGATGCATGGCATACCCTTTCCGATTCTTTAACATCAATAATTGTCTTAATTGGAATAAAGGCATCGGTAAAACCTCCCGACAAAAGACATCCATACGGACATGGAAGAGCCGAACTTATTGGCTCTATTGTAATTGGAGTTTTACTTGCTATTGTTGGATTTAATTTTTTGATTGAAGCTATTGATAAGCTACAAAACAGACATTCTGTTGTTTTTGGAACTTTTGCAATTGTGGTAACAATTATCTCAGTTGTTGTAAAAGAAGCTATGGCACAATTTGCCATTAGAACAGGTAAAAAGCACAATATAAAAACACTAATTGCAGATGGTTGGCATCACCGTTCCGATTCAATTTCTTCAATAATTATTCTTGTAGGGATTTATTTAAACGATTATTTTTGGTGGATGGATGCTGTTCTCGGAATCATTGTTGCTATCCTTATCTTTTATACTACATTTCATATCCTAAAAGATAATATTAGTCCTTTGCTTGGTGAAAAACCCAATGACGAAATAATTGATAATATCAATAAAATTGCACAAACAATTTGCGAAAGAGAATTAAACGTACACCATATTCGTATGCATCAGTATGGACATCATACCGAATTAACTTTTCATATTGAATTGCCCGGAAATTTTGAACTTAACAAAGCACATACTGTTGCAAGCAGAATAGAGCAAAAAATATTGAAAGAAATGGAAATTTATTCAACTATACATATGGAACCAATAGGAACATACTCATTAATGGAAAACGTTAAAGTAATATCATTTAATTATTCCGATAACGATAATTTTAATTTTGCTAATCAAATACGCACAAAGGTTTTTGTTGAAGAACAAAAAGTTGACCATAAACTAGAATTTGATGGTCTTGACGATACATCAACTCATTATCTGGTATTTTACAATAAAATTCCGGTAGCAACAGCCAGGTGGAGAGAAACAGACGAGGGTGTTAAACTGGAACGATTTGCAGTTCTTTCCGAATATAGAAAAAAAGGCATTGCAAAATTAATATTAGAAAAAGTTTTAGAAGATGTTTTGCCTTTAAATAAAAATATATATTTGTATTCACAGGTAACAGCAGTAGAGTTTTATAAGAAATATGGTTTCAATACTATTGGCAATATGTTTATGGAAGCAGATATTGAACACTATAAAATGGAATATAAAAAATGAGTAATACAAGCATATATTTAACCGAAGGAGCTATTAACCCGCAGGCAGTAGCCGATTATATTGCCAAACAAACAAGCAAAACAGAAATTGGAGCACATGCAATATTTTTGGGGCAGGTAAGAGCAGATATTGTTGACGCAAAAAACGTTAAGGCAATAGAGTACTCTGCATATCCCGAAATGATTGAAAGTGCAGTAAAAAATATAAAAGACCAAATTTACAGCAAGTACAATGAAATAATTTGTGTATATATTTTGCACAGTATTGGTTTGGTAAAAGCCGGCCAACTATCTTTATTTGTTTTTGTAGGTTCAAAACACAGAAAACAAGCATTTATGGCATCGGAGGAAATTGTTGATTTAATAAAAAAAGATTTGCCTGTATGGAAAAAAGAATTATTTGACGATGGCACAACAAATTGGAAAGAAAATGTTATTTAATTATTTAAAATATTAATGTCCTGTATTTTTGATATAGGCTTTTAATCATAAAACTTAGTTTTGCCTTTTATCCCTCCCCTTTGGGGAGGTTAGGAGGGGCTTTTAAAAACATAAATCATGCGCGATATAAGTCAGAAAGAAATAACATTAAGAACTGCAAAAGCACGTTCAGTAGTAAAAGTTAGCGATATTAGTATTAATGCAATAAAAAATAATACGGTGCCCAAGGGCGATATTTTTACAATTGCAAAAGCTGCCGGATATTTGGCAGTAAAAAAAACCAGCGATGTTATTCCTCATTGTCATCCTATGCCTGTTGAAGATTGCACAATTGAATTTGAAATAAAAGGCAATGAAATAATTATTGAGCTTGAAACCAAAACCCATTATAAAACAGGCATTGAAGTTGAAGCAATGTATGGTGCAAGTGTGGTAGCAATTACCATTTACGACCTTCTTAAACCAATTGACAAACAAATTGAAATAAGTTCTACAAAATTACTTTTTAAAACAGGCGGTAAATCCGATATAAATAATTAGTATTATTTTCACTTTCGTGATATAGTTAAACTGTTTTATGCAGTAGACATTAACTTTTTTTAAATCGGCAGCTAAGTTTTTGTAATCGGTAGTTGGAAATCTGAAGAGGGCAGTAGAAATACCCATGTTGATGGTCAAAAAACCCTTATCGGCTGCCAATTTGTCCTTGTAAACATTCAACATTTTCATATAAACACTCAGCTTTTTCATATAAACATTCAGTTTTTACTTATAAACATTCAAGTTTTTCTTATAAACATTCAGTTTTATCTTAGAAACAGTCAACATTTCCTTATAAACATTCAACTTTTCTTTGTAAACAGTCAACATTTTCTTGTAAACAGTCAACATTTACTTGTAAACAGTCAAGATTTCCTTGTAAACAGTCAACTTTTCTTTGTAAACACTCAACTTTTTGTTGTTAAAACGTTTTTTTGCTCTATTTTTTGCGAAAAATGCAAAAACAAGGCTGAGTTTGCTCTAAAATTTGCAAAAAATGCAAAATATAGGAATTTTGGGTAAAAAAGAGCTTTTTAAATATATAATTAGTTAATTATTTTCTCTTTTGCGTTTTTTCTCTCTTTTTTTGAGTGGATTAAATACACCAACAGCATATCGGCGTGAGCCGAAGTAGATAAGTTTTATCACAATAATATTACAAACAAATACGTTTGAAATAGATATAGTATTATTAATTGCACAATGGCTATATGTGTTTATTTGTTATAGCTCTAAAATTTTAACATTATGTCTGTATATAAGAATTTAACCGATTTTGAAAAACTTCTCTACGCTACCAAATATATTGCTTTTTTAAAAAAAGATATTAAATTGCTTAATATCGAAAATGGTAAATTAAAATCTGAAATACATGAATTAGAATACAGATTAAAGAAAGAAAACCCAAAAGGATACAAACTGGGAATTTTTAAAGAACAAATAATAGCAACAAGTAATAATTTAAACAAATACAGAAGATTATACGAAGAGTATTTTATGAAATGGTTTATACTTAAAAATGCTTAGTGAAAAGTTTAAAATAAGTTCGTCAGAGAAAATCGTGACAGGCTGTCGAACTTACATTTTGTGAGGTAGCAGTGACAGCAAGCCCCCCATGTCAGTTCAGTAGCTGACCAAAGGAAAGCTATATCGAGAACAGATATGATATAAAGACAAAAGACAAAAGCCAAAAATCAAAACATTGCCGCGTAGGCGGTAATCCAGTAAACCAGCAAACACTGGATACCCGTTTTCACGAGTATGTAAATAAATTATATCGAGAACTAATATTATTACCTTTTCTTACTTATTTTTGTTATATTTGCTTTTTGTTGCCGGATTTATTTAACATTATCAATAATTTTAAATAAATAACAAACTGTGGCTATAAACGAAATAAACGTAATATTACGTTTATCCAATTGTTGGCAAACATAAAAACAAAACAATATGAAAAATTTTTATTTTTTACTAATTTCATTATTTATAGTAAATCTCTCTTATGCCCAATGGTTCTGGCTAAATCCTTTACCCCAAGGAAATATTCTGCTTTCAATATATTTTACTGATGCTAATACTGGCTATACTGTTGGCTATAATGGAACAATACTAAAAACAACAGATGCCGGAATACACTGGTCTACACAAACAAGTGGATCCACAAAATATTTATATTCAGTAGTTTTCACAGATGAAAATACTGCTTATGCTGCTGGAGGAGATGGAACAATATTAAAATCTGAAGATGCAGGTGCAAGCTGGATTGCACTTAATACCGGAGCATTTTATTATTTTTATTCTGTATGTTTTACTGATGCAAATACTGGCTATGCTGTTGGGTATAACGGAACAATATTTAAAACTACAGATGCAGGTGCAAACTGGACAGAACAAACAAGCGGGACAACTAACGCTTTAAAATCAGTATATTTTACTGATACAAATACTGGCTATGTTGTTGGGTATAATGGAACAATATTAAAAACTACAGATGCAGGTTTAAACTGGACTACTCAAACAAGCGGAATAGTTAACAATTTACAATCAATATATTTCATTAATACAAATATTGCATATGCCGTTGGGTGGGAAGGAACAATATTAAAGACCACAGATGCAGGTACAAATTGGAGTGTTCAAACAAGTGGAACGACTGTTATGTTAAATTCAGTTTACTTTACTGATGTAAATACTGGTTATGCAACTGGGAGGTCAGGAACTATATTAAAGACCACAGACGCAGGTGCAAACTGGACTTTACAAACAAGTGGAACTACTAATGATTTAAACTCAATATATTTTACAGATATAAATACTGGCTATATTTCTGGAGAAGCTGGAACAATATTAAAGACCACAGATGCAGGTACAAACTGGTTAGCACTTTCAGAAGGTTTTACAGATGTTTTATTTTCAACAACTTTTACTGATGATAATAATGGTTATGCTGTTGGGTGGGCAGGAACAATATTAAAAACCACAGATGCAGGTGTAAACTGGGCTGTACAAACAAGTGGAACTACAGAAAGTTTATACTCCGTATATTATACTGATGCAAATACCGGATATATTGTTGGAGATGGTACAATAATAAAGACTACAGATGCAGGTATAAGCTGGACTTCACAAACAAGTGGAACAACCGCATATTTAAGATCTGTATATTTTACTGATGCAAATACTGGCTATGCTGTTGGGTATTACGGAACAATATTTAAAACTATAGATGCTGGCATAAACTGGGTTGCACTAAGTAGTGGGACAAGCAACTCTTTATTTTCAGTACATTTTGCAGATGCAAATACCGGATATGCTTCAGGAGAGGCAGGAACAATATTAAAGACCATAGATGCAGGTGCAAACTGGACTTTACAAACAAGTGGAACAGTTAATCCTATGATGTCTTTATATTTTACTGATATAAATACAGGCTATGCTGTGGGTTCTAGTAAAACAGTTTTAAAGACCACAGATGCAGGAGCAAATTGGATTACACTTATTACTGAAACAGCTTGTTCTGAGTATTTATATTCAGTATATTTTATTAATTCGAATATCGGTTATATAACTGGGTCATCAGGAATAATATTAAAGACCAAAGATGCAGGAGCGAACTGGACAGAACAAACAAGCGGTACTACTAATGGTTTAAAATCAGTATATTTTACAGATACAAATACTGGGTATATTGTTGGGGAATTAGGAACAATCTTAAAAACCACTAATGGAGGTGATATAAGGATTGATGAAAATAATAAAAAAGAAAACAGTGAAATACTAATCTACCCCAATCCTACAACAGGTATAATTACAATTGATGCTGATGAAGTAGAAAATATAGAAGTAATAACAATGCAAGGCAAACAAATCCACACAGGCAAAGAAAAACATATAGATTTAAGCATTCAACCCAAAGGCATTTATATAATAAAAGTAGTAACAGGTAAACAAACTAAAACTCAGAAATTAATAAAACAATAAATACGCTTGGTAACAAAAAATAAAACACATTAAAACCCCAGTTAACACCAGCTCACGCTGACATGTTTTCAGTGTGCCAAAAAAATTATATCGAGAACTAATATTATCCTCTTTCACACTTCTCGATACGTTCTCCTAAGGTCGAACACTCGAAGTGACAGCAAGCCCCCCATGTCAGTTCGAGTAGCTGACCAAAGGAAAGCTATATCGAGAACAGATATGATATAAAGACAAAAGACAAAAGCCAAAAATCAAAACATTGCCGCGTAGGCGGTAATCCAGTAAACCAGCAAACACTGGATACCCGTTTTCACGGGTATGTAAACAAACACCCCCCCATGTCAGGTCGAGTAGAAATTCTGAAAGAATTTTATATCGAGAACTAATATTACCAAACACTCCAAGTAACAAATAAAAAAAACATTAAAATTTTGAAATTTTTCTCACTTATTATTAGTAACTTGCAAACCAAGTTGAAAAATAATTCTAAAAACATGATTACTATTTTAAGTTTTTGCCCTCTTATATATATAGGGCAGATAATTTTAGATAAAACTTAAAAATTGACGTTTTAGAAAACAAAAACCATAAAATTTGAAATTTAAAAAGCTAAATTCTAAAATCATGTTTTACGTTAGTGAACAAAATTGATACGTTAGTTGACAAAATACGACCTTAGTGAATAATTTGTTAAAACCCTTGTATATATGAAAATAAATGTTATATTGGGGCTTTTAAAGAAGAATGGTTTTTTGCCATCTTATAGATGGAAGGTTTATATTAAATGAAATATTGATATCAAGATGATATCTTAAATAACTAAGTCATGACAAAAAAACTTATTTCATATAGTTTATTAGCACACATAAACAATAATACTAGTGGGCTAACTAATTTTTCACAAATCTTTCTTCCTTTTGTAAAAAAAGGGTTGTCGTCTTTAAATGAAAGAGGTATCACTAAAGGAAAATCAGTTTTAGAAATCAAAGAAGTAATAGATGAATTATTCTCACTTGACATCCCAATACCATATTTAAAAACACTTATTGAATTAATTGTAAAAGAAACGAATGAAGGTGAATTTAAGGTGTTCAATGATGGTAGTTTTATCATGAAAAACTATATTTTTTCAGATTTTGATGATAAAATAATGGAAGAACAATTGAAAGTACAACAATTGGAAAATATATATGAAGAATATTTAAAGAGTAATGGTTCAGATAATGATAAACAACCAAAACTAATAGACTTTATTGAACAACACAAATTAAATCTATTAAAATACCTTTCAAAAAAAACTCTTGAAAATGAAAGTCCTATTAAATCAACATTGCTTATAGGCTTCTTGAAGAAAATAAAAGAAAACCAAACATTATTTAATACTTTAAGAAATTTATACTTAGGTACAATTATTTCTAATTATTTAGAGGTAGACTTCGAGAATACTAAAATGGATATTGAATTAGTTTATGACTCTAGCTTTATCTTAGGACTTCTGGATTTAAAATCAGTAGAATCTACACATACTTGTAGAAAGATATTAGAAATAAGTAAAACTTTTGGATTTAGAAATACTGTTTTACCAATCACTGTTGAAGAAATCGAGAATCTCCTCTATAATATCTCAAACAATATTAATAATGCAATTATTGAAAGAGAAATTGACCCTGAATCAATTTACCAAGCTTGTGACAGAAATAATTTAAAAAAAACAGATATTGATAATATATCAGTTAATCTCAGAAAGATTTTAGAAAAAGATTATGGTATTTATGTATTACCACATGATCAAATTTTTAGGAACAAAGCAAAATTTAATTACACTAAATTATACAATAAATACATAGATATAAGACATACAAAATTCTCAGCACTTCATGATACTGTTTGTGAAGTTTATGTTATTGAAAAAAGAAAAAGAAAAGTAACTGAATTTGCAAATTCAAAATGTTGGTTTGTAGTTAATACGCCAACTCCTGTAAGTTTTAGAGAGCAAAAAGGATTCTTCCCTCAAATTATAAGAGCTGAAGTTCTTATAAATATCTTATGGCTTTCAAATCCAAATATTCAAAAGCAATTGGATTCTGAAAACTTGTCTGAAATGGGTCTTAGTAATATTATTACCAATATTGTTAGTCATAACCTTCCGCATACAAAAACTATTAGAGAACTTGAGGATAATATTAAAAAATATGCACCTAAAAATATTGAAATATCTGATTGCATTAGTGCTGTATCCAAAATATCAGAAAAGGGTGAAAGTGAGATTGAAAAATTAAACAGTTTAGCGAAAAAAGATAAGGGCAAATTTATTGAGAGAATTATTGAAAGTGCGCGTGAGAAAAAGATAGAAGAAGAAAGGTGGAATAAAAAAATAAATGAACAAATTCTGGCAAACCAGCAATACGTTAAACAAGAGATGTTGAAATATTCAGCGAAAGAAAGAGAATTAATTGCTGAACAAAAGAAAATTGACAATAAAGAACGTATATTTAAAGAAGAAAAAAAGGAAACCCAAGATTTAGTTAATGAATTGACAGAAAATTTTGACAAATCAAAAACAACTAATAATATTAACTCTTGGGTAATTGTTGGGTTATCAGTGTTAATAGTTTCAATAGTCTTATGGTTTTTCGAGAAATTATTTTCTGTTAGTTTGCAAAATAATACTAAATATTGGTGTTTAAAATCTGATATTCAAATCATAATAATTTTTCTAGCACTTTTGATTAAAAACAATAAAAACTGGAAAACATATTTGACATTACTTGCTGGGGGTGTATTTTTACTTATTACAATAATTTTAGCCTTATAATCCATGCTGGTGCGCGATTGCCTCTGCTGGTGCGAGCTTGTAGCTAGAATCCATAGTCTCCTGCTCGGCGTAATTTGTAACTACGAAGCAAAGTAAGGCAAAAACAATAGAACAGATTGATGTTAGAGGTCAGAAATGTTTATTTGGCAATTTGTTTATAAAAATAAATTGTATTTTTGTTTGTTACTGCCTATAAAAAAGAAACCAGTTTAAAAAGCAATGGCAAAAAAAAAGAAGAAAAAAAGCAAAAAGAAAGTAATAAAACAACTTAAAATACACCAAAAAGGTGAATATATAGAAAGAGTAAAACATGTGTTTAGGTGTGTTTATAGCGATGATATATTAGATTTTTTAGATATTACTGCACTAAAGTTATTTCATTTATTAAGGTATCCTGCATTAAAAATCATATACCACAAGGATAGTAAAATACCTAAGGATGTAAAAAATTTTACTGAAAAAGCACTAAAAGAAATTTTATCAACTGTAAGCTCAAAAATACATACTACAGATAAAGAAATATCCATACGCGATTATTTTTCAATTGCAGTTCATTTACCCTCTTTTTCAAAAAAAATGGTTAAGGAGTTTAGTTTCGACTTTACAGAATTCTTAATGGAATCGGTGGATATATTAAGAGCAGAAACTTCATCGGGATTTTATGCAAAAATATATTTTATAATGGATTATCATTTAGGATATGTCAACGATTTTGGAGGAGATCTTTATTGGTATGAATTAGATTCTTACCATAATGAAAAAAATAAAAAAGATAAAGAAGATAAAGAGGATAAAGAGGATGATCCTGATAGAGTAAAAAGCAAGAAAGAGCTTCAATGGGAAAGTATTAAGGAGTTTAAGGAAAACTCTATGGAATCAACAATTATTTTAAAAAAAACAAGCCCAAAACAAATAAATGTTATTATTAATGATGTATCAAGACCTGTAAAACAATTTGGAATTACTAGCGCAAGCGAAGGCTTAATATGGTTTACAATTAAATCGGGATTTGTTGGAGGTTCTTCGGCATTTTCCGAAATCCCCTTAGAGGTGTATACGCAATCTCACGCAATAGACCGTTTTATTGAGCGTATAAACACAGAAGATTTTATGTGGATAAGAATAGGATTACAAGAATCTTTTGATAAGCCAAAAGTAATTAAAGACGAATACTCAAATTATTATTTAGAATATAGAATTAGAAATTTAAAAGTGGGCTATTTTTTGCTCGATATTATTGATGGCATAATAATAATTCGCACATTTTTATTTTTAACCAATAACGGAACTCCAGAAGGCAAAGAACTACAAAAACTAATTGGAATTCAAAAACTAGATAAAGAATTTTTAAATATTGATAAACTCAGCACTTTTTCAAAAAACGATTTTTCAAAAAACAAAGAAATTAAAAATATTCTTATTGATAGCGGATGCAAAAGTTTATTAGAAATATACAATGAACTAATGCAAGACGAAAACGATAAAAATAACGATATTGTTAAAAAGATGCATAGGTATATTCAATCATAGATAGAAATAACCCTGCTGGTGCAAGCTCAATGTTATTAAGTTAAGGGCATAAACTCAAAAATAAAGCGTCATTGCGAGGAAGTATGACGAAGCAATCTGTTAATTAAGAAGAGATTGCCACACTTCCCGATGTTTCGGGACAGGCTGTTCCTCGTTCGCAATGACGGTAAATTCTTAACTTAATAACATTGGGTGCGCGGCTCCTGTTGCGTTCCTTAACGGCTAATCTTTTTGCATTCCTAAACACTTTTTAAAGCAAAAGCAGTAAAAAACGCCGAATTTCAATGTTTTTACAACACTAAAGCTTTGCAGTAAGCCAAAAAGCAAGAAAAACTGTTGATAAGTTTTTTTAGGCAAAAAGCCAAAAAGGGAGTTTTTGGCTATAAAAAGGGCAAAAAAGAGTAAAATTTTTAAAACCAAGCATATAACGCAAATATCATTAATTTATTGCACAATGTTGGTAAGTAGTAAACTTATAAACAAAAGCATTTTAGCATGTAACCATGCTGTGTTTACAAGCGTTTATTATAATAGAGGCTTATGCCAAATAAAAAATACAAATTATTAACTAAAATATAATGTCATGGATAAAAGACAAAAAAGTAAACTAAAAATGTCAAACTCAATTGACAATGCCTTTATTAAATACCAAGAAGAAGTAGATAAAGACCCGGGATTAAAAAATGCATTAGCAGATTTTAATAAAATAACATATGATATAGATATTAATGGCGAAAATCAGCTTATAGATATAAGTGGTAAAACCGAGAAAAAGCAAATGCTTGAAACTTCGCTTATTGATAGTACATTCGATTTGCAAAACAGAATAATGTCGTTTGCAGCATCGGTAAAAAACCCCGATTTATATGAAGAAGCAGATAATACCAGATCAGAGCTTAAAAAATTAAACGACGATCAACTGTATTTTCATACACAAACACTTATAAAAATAACAGTGAAATATAAAGATGAGCTTGTGCCTTTTGGAGTAGACGAAAAAATGGTAGCAGATTATGGCAAAGAAGCCGATGGCTATATAGATTATTGTCAGATTCCGCACGATGCAATACAATTAAGAAAAAAGGCAAGAGAAAATCTTTTTGTATTGTTTCCAAAGCTTATGAGATTTTTAAGCCATGTGCTTGATGCCAATATGGTAAGATATTATAAGATAAATCCCGATTTTTATAAAGATTATTTTAATGCCAGAATGTTGGTTGATGGTCCGGTACACAAAAATGCAGCTTTGGGTGTAATATTAGACGAAGAAACAAAACTACCATTGCAAAATACTACTATTACTTTTACATTGAAAACAAATGGTGGTGAAGTAACAGTAATAAGAACAGCAATTAGCACCGAACTGGGTAATTATCGTATAAAATCGCTTGAAGAAGGTGCATACATTGTTACTTTTGAGCATCCCAGTTACAACACTATAACAATTGAATTATATTATTTCAAAAATCAACAATTACGTCTTAATGTAGCATTAAGGAAAACAGAGGAGGAGCAGCAGGAATAATACAAGATAAAACTTTCCTGTTACATCCGTAACTTGATTGGGAAAAGCAGGAATATAGTTTATATCAAAGGAGAGGTTTTTTAACTTTCTCCTTTTTTGTTTACCTTTGGGGTGGATAGGGGGCTTTTATAAATAAATTAACAAAAGTAGCTATAAGGTAGATAACAGGCACTAGTGCTTTTTATCTAATAGTTGGCAAGCATAAAAAAATAATGAATACTTTTACTTATAGTGTATCTTTATAGAATATTTGTATTAGGGTAAATAAAAACACTTATGAAAACACTTATTAAATCATTTCTTATCTTAATGCTATTATTTAGTCCAATGGTAAGTCAAGCACAGGATACAGCAATAGTTAGAACTGTAAATCCCCTTTTTCCAAATTATGAAATTAAAAATGATAAAGAAGGGATAGGATATATTGAAATCAATAAGGACACATTAATTAAGCTTGGAAAATTAAGTCATATTGATAAAAATATTCAAATTATATCATTTATAATGAGTAATATTAAAGACGGATTTTTTGTTGAAGTATTTAGTAAAAGCAATTTATTTTCAGATGATATTATAATGCTTATTTATGAAGCATCTATTGGCAGTCCTTTATATATTGAATATATTAAAGCAATAAATAGTGAAGGAGAGAAAATAAATATTGGAAGTTTGAAATGTATTTTCATTGAATAATAATCTGAAATTGAGAGGGAGCTAATCTCTCTTTATTTTGGTTTGCATATGATAAAAATAATACGCTTGGTAACATTAAATAAAAAGCATTAAAACGCGTTCTATTAGGGACGTTACCAAGCATAAAAAACAGAACACGCAGAAGCAAGAAATCGTAAACAGAATAGGTATTAATGAAAAAGAAAAACAAATGAAAAAGAAAATATTAGTAGTAATAATAACATTAATAATAGCTATTGTAGGAATATCATTTTATTTCTTAGAAAACCAAAACTTAAATGAATGGGATAATCAATCAGACAAAGATATGTATACATACGCAATAGTATATACTCAGATTGAAACTGATATTTTGGAAGAAATAAAAAATAGCATTAGAGAATTATATCCATTTGATAAGGTAGGAGAAGGTATATTTTGTTATAAACAGAAATGGAGAAATTTTGGATTTATTCGTTTAAATTTTGCACATACAAAAGATGTTGATTTAGCTTCTGAAGGTTTGAATTTAAAAAAACACATTGAAGTTATTTTAAATAAACATAATGAAATAATTATCAGAGAAACATGTATCATTGACGATAAAGGGAATAAGTATTAACGGAAAAAATGTTGATTTGGCTTAAAATTAAAATTTTAAAAGAGAGTTTTCCTTTATTTTGGTATTTTTGTTAAATGTTAAATAAATGTATAGCTATAATAGAAATAAGTGTAATTGTACACTTATTGAATTGTTTCCTGCAAGCTTGAAAGACAGAATATGAAATTTTTGAAAACATTGAAAATATTTTTTTTGATTACAATATCCTTGCTATATATAAATATAAAGCATGCTGTAGGTCAAGTATCTACTAATGATGCCGACAATCTGTTTTATAGTCTTAATTTAAATGGAGCATTAAATTCTTACCAGAAAATTTATAAAAACAATAAAGCGAGTGTTGAAGATAAAGCTTTAGCAGGTAGAAAACTTGCATATATTTCATGGCATTTTAATAATGATTTAGAAAAGGCAAGAGAAATAATTAAAAGCACACTTAAATTTAAATCATATGAAGTTTATTTATACAGCGACCTGATTAAGTATGAATCACAAGCAAATAAATTTAATAAAGCAAAAGAAGTTTATCAAGAAGCATTACTAAATATTACATCTAAAAACAACGTTAATTTTATCAATATTGCGTATTCAAATTTAATTTTAAATGAAGCGATTTATAAAATAAAAAACAATCAACCAATTGACACTCTATTGATACAAGATGCATTGAACAAAATTGAAATTACAAATAAGTTCGACCCCGGTATTCTTAAATCTGCCAAAATTCAATTGGGCTTAGCATTGCTTTATAAAGATGGAAAAGAAGCATTGAATGCATGGAATTTATATTTTAATATATCACCAAAACGAAAAGCAACACTATTATTAGCTAAACCACAAAAAGAATTATCCCAAATCTTATTAAACTGGTACAAAACCGATTTATCTGCAGAAAACAGAGAAAAAATTATTCTAAATCTAGCAAACTCCAAGTTTTATGAATTTGCTTATGTAATGAATTTATATTTGCCAAATAAATCAAAAACTGATAAGCCTGCAATAAACGAAATTACAAATTACTACAAATTTTGTGAACAAATAGAATGTTGTATGTATGCGTATTACCAAGATGTTGCATTAGTAAATGAAAATAATATTAAGAAAGTTAAGAAAGACATAAAATCAATTCAAAAACAATTATGGAGTAAGCTTTATTGGGAAAACAAAATTCCTAAATTTAAAAGGGGAAGATTTTATGAAGAATTATATAATAGATTTGGGACAAAGGTGTATTCAAGTAAATTTAATGGATATTATTTTTATATAGGTGGCCATGCAATCGTTGACACAATTAAAACAATAGAGCAATTTAATAAAAAGGCTGAAATACAGCTCTTTGTTTTGGATTTAAGATTTTCAAATAATTATTGGGGTTGGTTTACTGGCAATTATGGTTTTGCGGGCTATGCAGATGATGCAATTATTGCCAAGTATAGAGAACCAGCTTCTTCAAATCCATTATACTATTGGAATAAGTTAAATAATATTGAATCACTTTCAAAATGGAAGGATGATATTGTTATTCTTTCAGCTCAAGACGATTCATTATCAAAAAAAAATGCAACTGCAAATTTAAAAGGAATTTATGAACGAATACGACTAAATATTTATTCTGAAATAATTGATTCATTAAAATCTTTGGGATTTGAAAATGATGAACTTAGAAAACAGTTTATCTCTATTTATAATGACATTGAGTATAATCATATTATTAATCACGAAGGAAGGCATGTGATAGATTTTAATACTTTATCAAAATTAAAATTATTATTTCTGAATAATGCAGAACTTGAATTCAGAGCAACATTATCACAAATATATTTTTCGCAATACCCATTGCTTGATATAAAATTTGAAATAAATAACACTCCGCATGGTTTAGCTAATAAAAAATTATTGGAGCTTATCGCAAATTGGATGGAACAAAATAAAGAAAAGATTAAAGGATTTGATGCAAGTAAACCAACCCTTCCACAATTAGATTTGCTTACAAATAAACAGTTAAAAAGAATAATAGAATCAATAGAACCTTTTTAAATTAATAACTTATAAACACAGTTTTAACTAGTAATAAACTGTGAATGACTGAGTAAAATATAACAACCCAGCAGATAACAACAGCTATATTCCATACCCTTGCGGATTTTAGCTTGTATCGCGTTCCTCTATGATTTCCAAACTACTAAAATGCAAAAGCATTAATTTTTAATTTTTGACTTTAATTCTTTGTCCCTTCGGCAAGCTCAGGATTACACTTTTGACTTAAAATTTAATTCCCTAGCGTAGTAAAGTATTTTATAAATTAATAATCTAATTTTGGAAAAACAATTCTTTATTATTAATATTGTTTGCCTTATAGTTTTAGGAGGGGCTATTATTAAATGAAAAAAGTAAAAACATCAGGTTTTAATACAAAAAATAATAGATTAAAATTATTAGTCATTATTATTTTTTCATTTATTTTATATGGCAATACCATTAATAATGAATATTCGTTAGATGATGAATTTGTTGTTTATAATCATAAAAAAGTTCAAAAAGGCATAAGAGCCATACCTAAAATTTTTACCTCGTCTTATTATTCATCAAAAGACAAAAAATTTGGATACCGACCTATTGCGCAATCTACTTTTGCAATTGAACATTCAATTTTTGGCAGCAATCCTCATTTAAGCCATCTTGTTAATGTTCTGTTATATTTAATTACCTGTGTTTTTTTGTTTATAATACTTAAAAAGCTTTTAAATAAACATAACAAAATACTGCCATTTATTATTACACTTTTGTTTATGGCACACCCGCTTCATACGGAAGTTGTGGCAAGTTTAAAAAACAGAGAGGAAATTTTAAGTTTTTTAGGCTGTATTTCTGCTTTATTTTTTACTATTAAGTTTTATGAAAAAAGAAATATTTTAAATTTATTTATTGGAGTAATATCTTTTATTTTTGCATACCTTTCAAAGGAAAACGCCATAGTATTTATTATAATTATTCCCTTAACAATATATTTCTTTTATGATTTTTCAATAAAAAGAACAGCATTTATTTTTGTATTATTTCTTATTGTTGGGATTGTGCTTCGTAGAATGATAAGTGTGTATTTCCCTGTAGAATATTCAAGTCTTTTCTTCGAAAATCCTTTAAACATAGGTTACGGAATTTTAGTAAAACTATCTACCGGAATGATGGTTTTAGGGTTTTATCTAAAACTTTTAATTTTCCCACACCCATTAGGCTACTATTATGGCTTTAATATGATACCGGTTGAAGGTTTTACTTTATTATCAATAGCATTATTAATATTTCATGCAGGGATTTTTATTTATGCAATTTTTGGACTTAAAAAGAAAAAATTAATATCATTCGCAATTCTGTATTATTTGTTTTGCATTTCAATGTTTACAAATATTTTGTTGCCTATAAACGGAATTGTTGGCGAAAGGCTTGTATATTCTGCTTCTCTTGGGTTTTCAATTGCAACTGCTATTTTGATAATGAATATCTCTAAAATTAAAACGTCAGGATTTTCAAATCAAAATAAATTATTGAGAAATGTTGTAATAATTCTTTTATTGATACTTATACCATATACAGCAAAAACAATTTATAGAAATAATGATTGGTTCAGCCATTATTCATTGTATTCAAACGATATTGAACATCTTGAAAATTCTGCAAAAGCAAATGAATTAATAGGAAATTGGTTATTTGAACATTTGTATGACCTTCCGCAAAATGAAAGACAAGAAGCAATTAAAAATATTGAAAAATATTATAGGCAAAGTCTTAAAGTTTATTCAAGCAATGCACAAGTAAACAATAATCTGGGTTCATTATATTTAACCATAAAGAGTAACCCTGATAGTGGTGTGGTGTATTTCACAAATTGCATAAAAGTTGATTCCACTTATTCAAAAGCACATTTTAATTTAGCACAATGTTATAAGCTAAAAAGAAATTTTACTAAAGCTCAATTTCATTTTGAAGAAGCAATAAAACATGATTCAAAATATGTAAATGCAATTGCAGAACTTTCAATTCTACATGCAGCAAGAAGAAATTATGATGAGGCTATTAGTTTAAATAATTTGTTAATGGAATTAAATCCAAATTCTGAAGTGCCATATTATAATTTAGGAAATATTTATATTTTAAAAGGAGATACAATAAAGGGTTTGCAATATGGAGAAAAATCACTTGAAATAAATCCCTCAAATCATGTCCTTTCATATAACATTTCAAGTTTGTATAAAATGATAGGTAATATGGAAAAAGCAAATTTTTATTATAACTTAGCTGAAAAATATAAAGACTTTAATCGAAAAAAAACAAGGTAATATTTTAAAGTAAAACCAATGTCTCAAATTAAAGTATCAATAGTAATACCTGTATTTAACGAAGAAAAAAACATACAATTGATTTATGATAAAATTGTATTATTACCTTGTTTTAAAGAAACTGATAGTTTTGAGATAATATATGTTAATGATGGAAGCATCGATAATTCTAATATTGTTTTAAGAGCTTTAGCTAAAAACGATAATAAAGTTAAAATAATTTCATTTTCAAAAAATTTTGGTCATCAGGCAGCATTAACTGCCGGAATAGAATTTTCAACAGGTAAAGCAGTAATAACAATGGATTGTGATTTACAGGATCCTCCTGATGTAATTCCTGAAATGATAGATAAATGGGAAAAAGGAGCAGAAATTGTTTATATGAGAAGGAATACAAGAAAAGACAAATTTTTTAAACGTTTTACGGCAAGATTGTATTATAAGATATTGAAAAAATTTACAGACCTAAAAATATATGGCGATATTGGAGATTTTAGATTGTTAGACAGAATAGTTGTAAACGAACTATTAAAATTAAATGAAAAAACAAGATATTTGCGGGGAATGGTTGCATGGCTTGGGTTCAACTATTCAATAGTTGATTATGACAGACCGAAAAGAATTCATGGAAAAACGAGTTTTAGTTTTTTAAAAATGAGCCGACTTGGTATGTCGGGAATTCTTAATTTTTCATTATTACCATTACGTTTTGGCTTAATTTTGGGATTAATAACAATATTTACCGGTGTTTTTTTTATAGGCTACATTACAGTTGATTCTCTGTGTTTTGATAAAATTTATCCCTTATACAAATGGTTGTCTGTAATAACTTTCATTTTTGTTGGACTATTATTTATTCTTATCTGGATACTTGGCGAATATGTTGGCAGAACTTATGATGAAACAAAACAACGTCCATTGTTTATTGTAAGAGATAAAATAAATTTCAAAGAATAATAGAATTTCTTTTCAAAACTTGAGATCCAAAAAGCAAATAATAACAGAAAAAATTAAATCTTCTGCCGAAAAAGCAGGTTTTTCTGCATGTGGCGTAAGTCCTGTAAAACACATTGAAGAAGATTCCGTACATATAAGAAATTGGCTTGAAAACAATATGCATGGAGACATGCTATACATGGAAAATCATTTCGATAAACGTGTCGATGCAAGTAAAATGGTTGATAATGCAAAATCTGTTATCTCTGTTTTATTAAATTATTATCCTTTAAAAATTCAGAAAGATATTAATGCTCCAAAAATATCAAAATATGCCTATGGAAAAGATTATCATTTTATAATAAAAGATAAACTTCGTAAGCTTTTTAATATTATCAATAACGAAATTATTGAAATAAACGGACGTATATTTGTTGATTCTGCTCCTGTATTGGAACGATATTATGCTATGCAGGCAGGATTAGGTTGGATAGGTAAAAATTCAAATCTTATAAATAAAGAACTAGGTTCTTTTGTTTTTATTGGAGAACTTATTGTTGATGTTGAATTAGAGTATGATGCACCAATAAAAGATTTTTGTGGTACTTGTACAAAGTGCATTGATGCCTGTCCAACAAATGCAATTGTTTCTTCAAAAGTAATTGATGCCCGTAAATGTATTTCATATTTAACAATAGAGCATAAGAAAAAATTACCTCTTGAATTAAGATCAAAATTCAACAATTGGGTATTTGGCTGTGATATTTGTCAGGATGTTTGCCCATGGAACAGTAAACTAAAACCTCATAACATTTCAGAACTAATGCCAAATCCCAATATTATTGAAATGACAAAAGAAGAGTGGTATAATATAGATAAAGAGAAGTTTAATATTTTATTTAAAGATTCTGCATTAAAGCGTACTAAATTTGAAGGCTTAAAACGAAACTTGGAGTTTTTGGAATAGACACCAAAACCGATGTCGACCATTAAAATATTCTAATTATTTATTGAATAAATTCGCAATTTTTTGTTATTTTGCATATTGATAAACAATAAGCAACTCATGAATAAACATATTTTACTTGTCATTTTATTATTAATTCTAAAAACATCTTTTTCACAGGATATTGTTAAAATAATGCAATATAATTTACTGTATTATGGTGAAAATACAAGTTATTGTACATACGTCAATAATAATATCACAAACAAGAATGTATATCTTAAAAAAATAATTGATGATATTAAGCCTGATATTTTTACAGTAAATGAAATAACCGCAAATGATTTAATTATTGAAGACTTAATGAACAATTGTTTGAATGTAAGTGGAAGAAACTGGTACAGTAAAGCAGGATTTACTAATTGGGCAGGATCAAACATTGTAAATATGCTATATTACGATAACAGAAAATTTACATTATATGCACAAGATGTTATTGAATATAATAGCTTAAGAGATATTAATGTTTATCATTTATATTATAATTCACCAGATATAACAAGTTTACTTGATACAGCCTATCTAACTTGTATTGTTACTCACTTAAAAGCCGGCTCAACTCAGTCTGATGAAGACACAAGAAATGAAATGGCACAAGCAATAATGCAATTCATAGATAATCAGAATAAAGAAACAAATTATTTGTTAATGGGAGATTTTAATACTTATTCTGCTTCAGAATCAGCCATGCAAACATTTGTAAATTACATAGATGCAAATTATCATTTTAATGACCCAATAAATCAACTTGGCGACTGGAATAATAACTACTATTATTCAAATTACCACACACAATCAACTCACACAACAAGTGATTGTGCAGCCGGAGGAGGAATGGATGATCGATTTGATTTGATTTTAATATCAAATTATGTAAAAAATGGCACAGATAAGATTCAGTATCATCAAAACTCATACTATGCTTTTGGGCAGGATGGATTACGCTTTAATCAAACTATTAATAGTCCTGCAAATACTGTTGTGTCAACCGATATTGCAGATGCTCTTTATGGAATGTCTGATCATTTACCGGTAATTATAGAATTAGATATAGACCAAACTCCTGCACTTGGTATTAACAGTAATAAATTATTTAATTTTAATATAAATTTTAATAATCCTGTTGCATCTATACTTAATATTTCAATTGAAGTTGAACAAAATACAAATACATCATTGATGATATATTCATTAACAGGAAAAATGTTGATGAAAAAAGAATTGTATCTTATTTCTGGTTGCAATAATATTCATTTTGATATTAATTCTCTTTCATCAGGAATGTATTATTTGGTATTAAAGAATGAGAAAGATTTTATAACATATAAAAAGTTAATGAAAATTTAATTTTACCTTTGAATAATAATTATAAAATTATGAAAACATTATTAATAACAGTTTTGCTTATAATATCCTTATTATATTCATGTTCTGAAGATAAAATTCCCATTGAATATAATTGTGAAAATTTCACCATTACTGTTCCTGAATATATGATAAAATCACAAGGAAGAACAGAAGATTCATTTGCGGAATTTGTAATTGACACCACAAAAAACACAAAAGACATTTTAAATGTAGTAATTTATAAAGATGATATTAAAAGCGACAGAAAAGGAAAAACTACATTAAGCACCTATTATAAATTTGTAGCCGATGATATTTTAGATAAAACTCTTGAATCGGGAAGTTTAAATGCACCAAAAGAAATTAAAATAAACGGATTACCTGCAATGATTTTTGAAATTACAGGTTCATATGTTGAAGAAAAACAGAATTATGAATATCTATTTGTCTCTGTTGTTATAGAAAGTACCGATAATTTTTATGAAATAACAACATGGACACTTCTTGAAAGCTCTGAAAAATATAAATCAACAATGGAAGACATAATATTTTCTTTTAAGCTTGTTGAATAAGAGATTAACTCCTGATTCGTTGAAAAGCTACAAGTTTTTCCATTTCTTACAGTACTCCAATAATTGTATATTATTACTATTCAAATATAAATTTGTATCTTTAAAAATCATGAATAAGAGAATTTTCATTATTTATTTCTTAATGTTTTTTATTTCCTTAAAAGGATTTGCAGGAATTACTGTTCAAAATAATATTTCTGACAGTCTTTTAAGCGAACTTAAAAAATCTAAACAAGATACAAATAAAGTAATTCTATTAATTGATATTGGATATATGCTTGAGCCCGGGAATCTTGATACTGCATTATATTTCTATAATAAGGCTTTAAAAATATCGAAGGAAATTGAATCTGAAAATTTTGAGGCAAAATCATTAAGATATATTGGAATTGTTAATTGGTTAAAAGGATATTACGACATTGCTTTAAGTTATTATCAAAAAGCTTTGATCATTGAAAAAAAGTTGAGCAATAAACAGGGAATTTCAAATTGTTACAATAATATTGGGAGTGTTTATTGGAATAAAGGAAGTTACGAACAGGCAATAAAATATTATCAAAGATCTTTAAAAATAGATGAAAAATTGGGTGATAAAAAAGGAGTATCAGATTGTTATATTTGTATTGGCGCAGTTCATAGTGATCAGAAAAATTTTGACATTTCTGTTAGTTATTATCAAAAAGCCTTGAAAATTAAGGAAGAATTAAACGATAAGTCGGGCATGGCAATGTGTTACAACAATATTGGAATAATATATATGTATCAGGAAGAGTTTGAAACGGCAGCAAAATATTATCAGAAATCATTAGTAATAAGATTTGAGATAGGTGATAAAGCCGGAATTTCTGCAAGTTATAGTAATATTGGAAATGTTTACCAAAAAGTGGGAAATTATGAATTGTCAATAGATTATTATAAAAAATCTATGCAAATAAGTAATGATTTAGGAAATAAAAAAGAGAAATGTATAACACTAAATAATCTTGCAAATACTTATAAATATTTAGCACTTGCTGTAAAAGAAGGTAATCATTCAGGAATTTTAACTTTAGATAATCCTGGAAAACATGGAAGTAAAGAACTTTACAAAATATCTATAAAATATTCTGAAAGAGCAATAGAAATTGCCAAAGAGATAAATGCTTTACCAAATATGTACACATCTTATGAGAACCTATATAAGGTTTACAAAGATTTAGAGAGCTATGGAAAAGCATTTGAATATTCAGAGGAATTTATTACGGTTCAAGCTTTATTGTTCGATAAAGAAAAAATAAAAGCCATACAAGAAATGGAAACCAAATATCAAACAGAAAAAAAACAGCTTGAAATAGTAAGACTGGAAAAACAAAAGGAGTTTGATAACGAAATTATTGCAAGAAAAAGTGCAGAGAACAAAAAACAACGAATATTAATATTTTCTGCAATAGCCGGCTTTATTATGATCTTAATATTCTCTATAATCCTTTTGCGTATGTTTAGGCAGAAAAGGAAAGCAAATATTTTATTAAGTGAACAAAAAGAAGAAATTATTGAAAAGAACGAAGAACTAAATCAACAAAATGAAGAAATTATTTCGCAACGCGACGAAATAGAAACTCAAAGAGATGTAGTTGTTGGTCAAAAAGAACAATTGGAATATATTCATAACGAATTAACTAAAAGCATTGATTATGCGGAAAACATTCAAACAGCCTTGCTTCCTGCGCCTTCTTTTATTGATAATATTTTAGACGAATATTTTGTTTTATATAAACCACGAGATATTGTTAGTGGTGATTTTTACTGGATAAACAAAATTGACGAAAAAATAATAATTATTGCTGCCGATTGTACCGGTCATGGTGTTCCGGGTGCGTTTATGAGCATGCTTGGAATATCTTTTTTAAATGATATTATTAATAAACAAAAAATATTACAGCCGGGAGAAATTCTAAACTCATTAAGAAATAATATTATAAGTTCTCTAAGACAAAAAGAAAACAATGATATTGGTGAAAACGAAACAAGGGTGATGGTAAAAGATGGTTTAGATATGTCGGTTTGTGTATTTGATAGCAGAACAAATATTGTGCTTTTTGCAGGAGCTAATAATCCGCTTTATTATGTGCAAAACAACGAGATCAATATAGTAAAAGGAGATAAAATGCCTGTTTCAATTTATTATCGCTTAGACAATTTTAAGACACATAAAATACAGTTAAATAAGGGAGATTCATTCTATTTATTTACCGATGGCTTTGCCGACCAGTTTGGCGGAGAAATGGAAAAGAAATTCAATTATAAAAGATTTAGAAAATTGTTATTGTCTGTAAATTCTTATAAGATGTCAGAACAAAGAGAACAATTAAGTAGTACCATTGAAGACTGGAAAGGAAATACAGATCAAATTGACGATATACTTGTTTTGGGGATTAAAATATAAACTTTAAATTTGTTATTTTTTTAAATACGAGCTTATCAAAAAATTTGCAAACATACTTTTAATTGCCTTTGTACTAACAAGCACCTCACAAGCTCAAAATACAGCATTAGATTCATCGCTCAATGTTTTAAAAAACTCAAAACTTGATACCGTTAAAATAAAATTACTTATTAAAATAGGTTCAATGTTGCGTGATCAAGATCCTGATTCAGCATTGCATTACTTTAATGAGGCACTTAACATAGCTGAAAAAAATAAAAAGAAGGAGAAATTCTTCAAACAATACAAAGCACAGGCATATTTAAATATAGGAACAATTTATGATTATAAAGGTGATTTTTCTATTGCAATAGATTACTACACAAATGCCCGAAATACATATCATGAATTAACATTATTTGATAATAAAGAGTCTGTTTTAGAAGGAAACCATGGTATGGCACAATCATATCTTAATATAGGTATTGTAAAAAGCAGGCAGGGCGATTTTTCTAATGCCCTATTTGATTTTAATAAAGCATTAGAGGTTTTTGAATCTTTAAGCAAGTTGAAAAACGATTTTTGGGCTATTAATGGAAAAACGGGAATAGCTAACTCGTATTCAAATATTGGAATAGTACACGAACATCAAGACGATTATCAAACAGCTCTTGATTATTACTTAAAAGCATTAGAGTTGAAAGAAGAAATTAATGACAAACCAGGTATTGCAGGTTTATGTAATAATATTGGACTGGTATATTTATATTTAAAAAATTATGATGAAGCGTTTAAACATTTTGACAAATCTATAAAAATAATTATTGAACTTGAATATACCTATTGGCTGTCGGTACTATACAACAATATGGGAAAATTATTCGATGTTCAGAATAAATATGACAAGGCAATAGAGTATTATAATAAATCTATTAAAATCAAAAAACAACAAGGCAATAAACAGGGATTAACAATTAGCTATGCAGGACTTTCAGATTTGTATATCAAAAAAAAAGAATACTATAAAGCAATTGAATATGCAAACTTAAGTAAAGATATAGCATTAAAAATACAAGCCGTAGAAGATCAGAGGGAAGCATACAAGTTTTTATCTATTGCTTATGATTCTATTGGAGACAATGTTACCGCATACAAGTTTTACAGAAAATTTATACTATTAAAAGACAGTATTAGCAACAAGGAAAATAATGAAATAATTGGAGAATTAAAAGAAAAATATCATGCGGAGAAAAGTAAACAAGAAATTGAAAAGCAACAAATATTAATTGAAAAACAAGAGATTGAGAATGAAAAACAAAAAACTATCAGGAATGCATTTATTCTTGGCTTTATTCTAATTTTTCTGTTTGCAATAATATTATTTAGGAATTTTAGAGTAATAAAGAAGAGTAACACTCTTTTAGCGGAACAAAAAGAAGAAATTATTGAAAAAAACGAAGAACTTAATCAGCAAAACGAAGAAATTATTTCGCAACGCGACGAAATAGAAACTCAAAGAGATGTAGTTGTTGGTCAAAAAGAACAATTGGAATATATTCATAACGAATTAACCAATAGCATATCTTATGCAGAAAATATTCAAACAGCCCTGCTTCCTTCACCTTCTTTTATTGATAATGTTTTAGACGAATATTTTGTTTTATATAAACCACGCGATATTGTTAGTGGCGACTTTTACTGGATAAACAAAATAGACGAAAAAATAATCATTATTGCCGCCGATTGTACAGGTCATGGTGTGCCGGGTGCGTTTATGAGCATGCTTGGAATATCTTTTTTAAATGATATTATTAATAAACAAAAAGTATTACAGCCGGGAGAAATTCTAAACTTATTAAGAAATAATATTATAAGCTCACTAAGACAAAAAGAAAAAAATGAGATTAGTGAAAATGAAACAAGGGTAGTGGTAAAAGATGGTTTAGATATGTCGGTTTGTGTATTTGATAGCAAAACAAATATTTTACTTTTTGCAGGAGCTAATAATCCGTTTTATTATATTCAAAACAATGAGATCAACATAATAAAAGGAGATAAAATGCCTGTTTCAATTTATTATCGCTTAGACAATTTTAAGACACATAAAATACAGTTAAATAAGGGAGATTCATTCTATTTATTTACCGATGGTTTTGCCGATCAGTTTGGCGGAGAAATGGAAAAGAAATTCAATTATAAAAGATTTAGAGAATTGTTATTGTCTGTAAATTCTTATAAGATGTCAGAACAAAGAGAACAATTAAATGGTACCATTGAAAAGTGGAAAGGAAATACAGATCAAATTGACGATATACTTGTTTTGGGAATTAGAATATAGCAGGATGTAGGATTCTTTTAACCGTTAGACCGCTCAAACGGTTAAGATAATTAGAATTCAGTTTATTAATAATAACTTGACCCATCCCAGCAATGAGTACAAAGTTTTTCTTTAGGTAAGCCAATAGCTTCAACAAGGTCATCTAATCGTTGAAACTTTAGTGAAGACATACCCAATCTTTCACGAATCTTTTCTACCATCATGTTACATTTTTCATTATCAGGATTTGCGTAATCCTCCAGATTTTTATCCTCTACTCCCTCAATTTCCTTAATTGCTTTCCTTCCTGCAAGGTCTAATGTAGAACGAGAATTTGAAAAGTTAAGAAATTCACATGGATATATTAAAGTAGGACAAGCCGGACGCACATGTATTTCTTTAGCTCCATATTCAAACAATATTTTAACATTGTCTTGAAATTGTGTTCCGCGCACAATGCTGTCGTCGCAAAAAACAATCTTTTTTCCTTCAATTAATTTCTTGTTAGGTATAAGTTTCATTTTTGCCACCAAATTTCTCATCTCCTGATTTTGTGGCATAAAACTGCGAGGCCATGTTGGAGTATATTTTACATAAGCACGTTTATAAGGTATCTTTTTGTAATTTGAATAACCAATTGCATGAGCAATACCTGAATCGGGTATGCCCGAAACATAATCTAATTCTACATCATCGTTTTTTGCCAATGTTGCTCCACAACGGTAACGGCAATCTTCTACATTTATTCCTTCATAGTTGGAACTTGGATAACCATAATAAACCCAAAGGAAAGCACATATCTGCATTTTTTCATTAGGCGGTTTTCGTTGTTCGTAGCCTTCTGCTGTGAAAAAAATAATTTCTCCGGGTCCAATATCTCTGTCTGTTTCAAAATCAAGATTAGGAAAACACGAAGTTTCGGAACTTACACAATAGGCACCTTCCTTTTTCCCAATTATTATGGAAGTTCTACCAAGTTTGTCTCTTGCTGCATAAATCCCTTTTTCGGTTAGTAGCAAGAACGAACAAGAGCCTTGAATTCTGTTAAATACATTTTCTATACCTGACTCATAACTATCTTCTTCATTAATTAGCATTGCAATAAGCTCCGATGGATTAGTACTGCTGGTACTTGTTTCTGAAAAGTGTCTGCCTTGTTTTAATGCGCGTTCCGATAGTTCTAAAATATTTTTAATTCTTCCCACAGTTACAATACCAAAGACACCAAGATGCGAGTTAATAATTATTGGTTGTGCCTCTGTATCACTAATAACACCTATACCACTGTTTCCACTGTATTTGTGTAGATCAGATTCAAACTTATTTCTAAAATATGAATTCTCAATGTTGCGGATTGATTTAATAAAACCATTTTTGTTGTGAAAAGCCATTCCACCTCTTTTTGTGCCAAGATGAGAATTGTAGTCTGTTCCATAAAATACATCTTTTACAACATCTGCTTTTGAAATACTACCAAAGAATCCGCCCATTTAATTTGCTTTGTTTAATGATTAAATTATCTGCCCAAATCTAATATTTTTTAATGCGAATTGATTGGTAAACCCTTGCGATTAATTAACAAGTTATCACTATTGTTATTTTGCAGTCAGGGTTTGACTTGACTCAAAGCGGAAATAAAAAAAAGCCTGAGGGACGAACTCAGACTTTTAATCAACAGAACAAAATAGACACCACAACGCACACATATATTTTTGTTTTGCCTTTGGTTCCTCCCTTTTGGGGAGGTTAGG
>Ga0208648_1000465_pt1 | contig 41729 bp, 39 predicted proteins | sample AntAceMetag02UKL_FD_184772 | JGI IMG/M metagenome (GOLD analysis project Ga0208648, IMG submission 184772) | Saline lake microbial communities from Ace Lake, Antarctica - Antarctic Ace Lake Metagenome 02UKL (SPAdes) (version 2) | ecosystem: Environmental > Aquatic > Non-marine Saline and...
CAAACTGGAATGGAAACTCGTCACTCTGGCCTACAACTGCAAGAGGCTGAACAACCTCAAACCCGCATGACGCGGTAACTCAAAATCAAAACCATGATAGCCAAACAGGCAAACCCGACAAACTGCTTGGCCAAGGCATCGAATTGCACATCGCTCGTCGCCTCGCGCAATTCGACCCGGACGTCTGGAAAGGCAGCGCGAAAGCGGCAGACCAAGTCGGGCAGCAGGGTGTAGCTCGCGATGCTGACGAACGCGAGACGCAGTTGACCGAGCTGCCCCCGTGCCGCGCGCTGTGCGATGCCAGGGAGGCGCTCTGCATCGGCCAGCACTTTCCGTGCATGACCCAGCCAGATCGCCCCAGCCGATGTCAGCGCCACGCTCTTTCTCGTTCGGTTGAAAAGCTGGACGCCAAGTGTTTCTTCCAATGCGCGAATTGACATGCTGAGCGGCGGCTGAGTCATGTTCAGCCGTTTGGCTGCCCGGCCAAAATGCAGTTCCTCGGCAACCGCGATAAATTGCCTGATCTGGCGAAGGTCCATGTTCCGCACCTACTTGATATGTTTTTCAGATCAATAGATGCCTTTATATATATTATACAGACGTATTGTCACGGTTTACTGTTTCTCTTGCCCAAACGGTGGGAAAGTGCGGCAGGGGCTAAAACGATGCGCGGGATCACCGGCGATATCCGGAGAGGGGGCTGATGTGCAAAGCGAAATGGCGGAAACGCAGGACAAGACGGCCGCAGGAATCGTGATGATGTGTGCAGGGGTCGCGTGCCTCAGTGCCAATGACGCGCTCGCGAAGTACCTTGTCGCGGAGTATTCGCCTCTGCAGATTCTGTTCCTGCGCAACATTATCGCACTGCCCTTTGCCATTGTCCTTACCGTCGTGATGAGTGGGCGCGGCGCCTTGCGCTCTCCTCGTCCGGCAGCGCATTTCCTGCGCGGATTTCTGTGGATCGTGGCGACGGTTCTGTTCTTTACAAGCTTTATCCATCTGGACCTGGCAGAAGCGACTGCGCTTATCTTCGTCGCACCTTTGTTCATCACGGCGATTTCGGCAGTTTTCCTTCGCGAAGAGGTTGGTCGCCGCCGATGGCTGGCGGTGCTTGCCGGATTTATCGGGGTACTGATCGTCATTCGCCCCGGCACCGCAGCGTTCCAGCCGGCCGCGTTGCTGCCGGTGTTGACCGCCTTCGTCTATGCGCTGCTCATGCTCAGTGCCCGATGGGTTGATCAACGCGAGAGTGTCTGGACGATGCTCCTCTATCTGACCGGCGCCAGCGCATTCTTGAGCGCGTTCATCGTCCCCTTCGTCTGGCAGCCGGTCCGGCTTGATGACCTGTGGCTCTTCGCTGCAATCGCGCTGTTCGGAACGGCAGGCATGACAATGATGACACAGGCATTCCGCCTGGCTCCGGCCGCTATTGTCGCGCCTCTGGACTTTTCGGGTCTGGTCTGGGCAACAACTTTTGGCTGGCTGATCTGGAATGAGGTTCCTGACCGATCGGCGTTTTTGGGGGCGGCAGTGATCGTCGTCAGCGGAATTTACATCATTTGGAGAGAGCGAAAACACTCCGGGCAAACGCCGCAACAGAAGTCCTGACCGGATCGAACTGGAAATAAGGAACTTATCGGGGAGAGGTGAGCAACGATGAGAACACTCAACCTTACTGTAAGACGTCGCCGGTATAGCGGCGATGCAGATCGGCAAAGGTGCGCTGCAGGCCATGCGCCTCGGATGGAACCTGGATGACATGTGCCATCACATGCTCCGCCGAATGACACTTTGCTTTCGCTAATGGCGTTAATAGGTGAGCAATGTCAGAACAAAGCGTCCTTGAATTTGACCCAGTTTTTTGCGGGCAGTTCACGCAGCGACAGGAAGCCCCATTCGAACGCAAATCAGGGCGCTCAGACCCGCAAGTCCTTCTCCAGCATCTCAACAACACTTTGCCTCAGCAGTGATTTTCCACCGGGCTGCCAGCCCAGTTGCGTCAGCTTTTCGGTGCTCATTGCGTTATAGCCGGTTGCATCGGCTCTGGCGGGCAGGGGGTGTGGGCAGCCACGGTGTTTTTTGACGATGTCCAGCAGATCATGGCGATCGAGCAGGAGGTCCGAGGCATTGAAACATTCGCCGGACAGGGCCTCTGCAGGTTGCTCCAGCAGAAGGACGACTGCGCTGGACACATCCCGTCCGTGTATTTCGGTGCCGCAGCGCGGTTCAATTGTCTTGCCGCTCAGATAATCGTCAAACAGACCGGACCATTTGTGTTTCTCCCCTGCCGCAGACTGTCCATAGACGCCGGTGGCCCGCAGGGAGGCGATGGTCAGCTGTGTTGTTGAGGAGAGCTTTGAAAGATGGCGCTCACAGGCCAGTTTGACGGCGCCGTAATGGGTGTCGGGATGGCATTCCATCTGTTCAGCAAGCCTGGTTCCGGGTGGCTGAATACCGTAGACGGCGCGGCTTGACAGAAAAACGCCTCTGCGCAGGCCCGCCTGCCGGGCCGAATGAAAAAGCAATAGGGTCGACAGAAAATTGCGGTCCCAGAACCCACGAATATCGTCGCCTTCGCCGCCGCGGTAGCGCCCCGGAACATGATCGAAACCCGCATGAACAAGGCAGTCCATATCCTCGACGAGCGGCCCGTAGGGCGTTTTTGGATCAAGGGAGAGCGGACGGAAACCCACTGGTGATTGAAACATGTTTGCTGGCGGCGGGGTGCGGCCCGCCACGGTCACCTGATATTGGCGTTCCAGCAGACAGGTGACAATGAAACGGCCGACCGACCCGGTTCCGCCCGTGACAAGGATGCGTGTCACGCAGGTTTTACCGGGTTGGGAAGCGATGCGATGTCCGGAATGTTCTCGCCACTGAGATAGGCATGCCACAGGTCCATCAATGGCATCAATTGCTGCGATCGCGGATGGCCGGTTTCCCAGGGCTTTTCATATTGATAGTGGAGCACGCCAATGGACGACCAATCCCACAATTCCGGCATGTTGAACCAGACATATTGCAGCATGTTGAAAAACACCGGCAGCCCATGCCAATCGGGGAAATAGGATTGCAGGAATGTCTGGTCCGTGCGTCTCCAGAAGACATCCGGCTGGTCGAGCGCCCGCAGCATGTCGGAAAAGGTCTCCAACGAGGGTTCTGCCACAAAGACGCCAGAGTTGAGCCGGTGGAAATCGCTCAGCGATTCATAGACATTGGGCGCTGCGGAAAATTCCGGATAAAGGAACAATTGGTCGATGTTTTTCAGGACCAGTGCATCGGCATCAATAAAGATGCAGCGCTGATATTCCACCAATTGCCACAGGCGCAATTTGGCAAAATTGTCGAGAGGCGTGTGGAATGTCGGCTTTCGTCCTTTGGTAAAGGGCGCATTCAGTAGGATTTTCGAACGGGCATGGCGCTGGTTGAAGACATCGGATGTCGGCAGCAGGTCGACCTGAATGAGACGCGCGCCGAGCTTTTGCACGGCGGACAATTCATCTTGCGCTACCGCCTGCGTATGCAGCACGACGATATCCGCAGATGTTCCGGACAATTGGATTGATCGCACCAGCGCCAGTGCGCCTCGGGCGTAATCGCCATTGGTAACAAGGGTTACAAAAGCGTGTTTTGCTGCGGGGCCGGGCGCAGCGCCCGGCTCGCCAGTCGGCCCGGACGCTGCAGGTCTGTTCCTGTCAATCATCTTGACGTGACCATCAGGAAGCCGATTTCAGCTTCTTGCCTTCCGGATCGCGGTTGATGGTGGGTTCGATTTCCTTCGTCCAGGCCGAAACGGCAGGAATGCGGCTGCGGTCCACCCGGTAGGCGAATTTTCTGGCGACATCCACGACTTCGGAAAGCAGACCCTGTTCCAGGGTGATCGGGTCAAGGCCCAGTTCCAGGAACTGGTTGTTCTTGACGACCAGATCATTTTCCGCTGCTTCCTTGCGCGGATTTGGCAGATAGGCGATTTCCGTTCCGGTCAGGCCAGCCACCAGTGCGGCAAGGTCCCGGACGCGGTGGGTTTCAGTCATCTGATTGTAGATATTGACCTTGTCACCGCTTTGCGGCGGATTTTGCAGGGCCAGATCAACGCAGCGCACGGAATCCTGAATGTGGATGAAGGCGCGCGTCTGGCCTCCAGTGCCGTGAACGGTCAAGGGATAGCCGATGGCTGCCTGGATGAGAAAGCGGTTCAGCACGGTTCCATAGTCACCGTCATAATCGAAGCGGTTGATCAATTGCGGGTGACGGCGGGTCTGTTCGGTGTGGGTGCCCCATACAATGCCCTGGTGCAGGTCGGTGATGCGTACGCCGTCATTCTTGGCGTAGAACTGGAACAGCAATTGATCCAGGCATTTGGTCATGTGATAGACGGAGCCGGGATTGGCCGGATAGAGAATGTCCTGCTGGACGACATTGCCATCCATGGTTTCGATACCGACGGGCAGATAGCCTTCCGGGATGGCGGCGCCGACGGTGGAATAGCCATAGACACCCATGGTGCCCAGATGAACCAGATGGGCATCAAGGCCCGTCGCAACCATCGCATTGAGCAGATTGTGCGTCGCATTGACATTGTTGTTGACGGTGTAATTCTTGTGGCGATCGGATTTCATCGAATAGGGCGCTGCGCGCTGTTCGGCAAAATGCACGATGGCTTCAGGGCGGTTTTCACCCAGCCAGGATTTGAACAGGTCATAATCGCGGGCAATGTCGATCAAATGGAAATGAATGCGCCGGCCGGTTTCCTGATGCCAGATGCGGGTGCGCTCCTGAATGGAATCCATCGGCGTCAGAGACTGGACACCCAGTTCCGTGTCTATCCAGCGGCGGGACAGATTGTCGACGATGTGGACATCGTGACCCTGCTCCGACAGATGAAGCGCCGTGGGCCAACCGACAAAGCCGTCACCACCAAGAATTGCGATTTTCATGGGAATCACCTCCAAATGCATCTATGCGGCGAGCGTTAGCGCGCGATTGTGACAGTATGACTATGCCAGAGGGGCAACAAGGCCGCTGGCTGGTTGATATGGCATTGATTTGGCAACAGAATTGTGTTCCGTCAACCGCACGGGCAATCATAATTGTTGATGGAGGGTGCATTTGTCTGATCTACTAGCAGGAATCCTTGACGGAAATGGCCACCGGCTCAGGCAGCGGGTCTACTACGAGGATACGGACTTTTCCGGTGTTGTCTATCATGCGCGTTATCTGCATTTTCTGGAACGTGGTCGCACGGATTATCTGCGCTGCCTTGGTATCCATCAGGGGCAAATGGCTTCGGATGGCGATCCTGATGGTCTGGCCTTTGTGGTGCGTCATATGGACATCGACTTCAAGGCTGCGGCTCGAATGGATGATGTGCTGGACATCGCCACGACCACCAAAGCGATTACCGGTGCCCGGCTGATGCTCGATCAGAAGATTTTTTGCGAAGACAATGAGCTGATCAATGCGCATGTGACCATCGCAATCGTCAATCGCAGTGGCAGGCCCCGGCGATTGCCCCGGGAGATCGCCTTGCTGTTTGAGTTCTGAATCTCAAAATTTCAGGGGTATGCTGACGAATGTCAGTGATGCAAGCGAAAAATCAAGAACCGGTACAATGTACAATCCCTGTTTCAAAGGTCTCATGCCTGATTGGAAACGTGCCTCAAAGATGATCTTTTCGCACAAACTATTGTCATTCGTTTTGACTTGCCATATTCCCTAACCTGTCATTAACCATAATCATGTCTTAATGGGATCCTAAGGGTTGGGTGACTCGCACACGCCATCCTTTCACCAAGATTTATCGCAACATGCAGGCTGGGTGAGCGAGACGGACAACAATTATAGCGAAATCGGTCTGCGTGTCAGGCAAGCGCCAAGGCAGGTGCTGCACACACGTCGGTATCGGGCGCACGGATTCAGGGATTAGGTATTTATGGAACAGGTAGGGTTGGCGGCCACGAATGAGGTGACTCTCTGGGCGCTTTTCATACAGGCCGGTTTTGTGGTCAAGCTGGTTATGGTTGGGCTGGTCGGCGCATCCATTTGGACCTGGGCCATCATTCTGGACAAGAGTTTCAATTATGTTCGGGCAAGACGGCAGTTCGACAGGTTCGAACAGGTCTTCTGGTCAGGGCAGTCGCTTGAAGAGCTATACCAGATGCTGACGGGTCGCAAAACGACCGGCCTCAGTTCGATCTTTGTCGCGGCCATGCGCGAATGGAAGAAATCCTATGAGCGCGGCGCCCGCTCCCCCATGGGGCTGCAAATGCGCATAGACAAATCAATGGATGTCACGCTGGCGCGGGAAGCTGAAAAGCTGGAAGCGCGCCTTGGTTCGCTGGCATCCATCGGTTCGGCAGCACCCTTCATCGGCCTGTTTGGAACCGTGATTGGTATCATGACATCGTTTCAGGCGATTGCAGGATCCAAATCCACCAATCTGGCGGTTGTCGCCCCAGGTATCGCCGAGGCGTTGCTTGCCACTGCCATTGGCTTGCTGGCCGCGATTCCGGCGGTGATTGCCTATAATAAATTCACCTCCGATGCGGGCAAGCTGACGGCCCGGATGGAGGGTTTCGCAGACGAATTCTCCGGTATTTTATCGCGTCAGATCGATGAGAAACTGCAGCCACGCCAAGCGGCAGAGTAGAGGCCGTTTCGATGGTGATGGGAACAGACAGCGCAACAGCCGGGGGCAGGCGGCGTCAAGGCAACCACAGGCGTGGGCGCAGAAGACAGCCGATGAGCGAAATCAATGTGACGCCCTTCGTGGACGTCATGCTGGTGTTGCTGATCATCTTCATGGTTGCCGCTCCCCTGCTGACTGTCGGCGTGCCGATTGACTTGCCGGAAACCCAGGCGGGTGCGCTCAGTTCGGACTCGCAGCCCATTACCGTGTCTGTCAGGCAGGATGGTCTGATATTCTTGCAGGAAACTGAAATTCCGCTGGAGGAGGTTGTGGCGAAGCTGCAAGCGATCGCAACAACCGGCTATCAGGAACGGATTTACGTGCGCGGCGATCGCAATGCGGATTACGGTACCGTCATGAAGGTCATGGCGCTTATCTCATCGGCAGGATACACGAATCTCGGTCTTGTTACGCTCCAGGAGCAGGATGGTTGATCGCAGACAATGAAACTGGGCATATTATTATCCGCACTGAGCCACGTCCTGCTGTTGAGCTGGGGCCTGTTCTGGCTGTCAGCTCCGCCGCCGCATGAGGCGGTGGAAATAGAGGCGCTGCCTGTTGCCATCGTTCCCTATTCATCCATCAGTCAGATTCAACAGGGTGAACGCAAGGCTCCAGCGGCCGAAAAATCCGCGCCGGTTCCCACCAGCAAGCCGGTCCAGGTCAAGGATGCGGAAAATGTCGGGGACAACAAGATTGACCTGAAATCGGTCGAAAAGGCAAAGCCGGCTCCGACAACCGTCGAGGCGACGGCATCGCCGGAAAAAGCCGAAACACCCGTTCCTGTTCCCACAAGCGAACCGGAGGTTGTTCCGCAGCCGGTCAAGGAACCTGAACCCGTTCCGGCGACGGAAGTTGCCGCGCTGCCTGAACCACAACAGGCGGTGCTGCCTGATCCTGTGGCGGAGGCTATATCGCAGGCGGTTGACATCAAGCCGGAATCTGAAACTGTGCCGGAGAATATTCCGGTTCCGACGGCCCGTCCGACACCACCCAAGGCCCAGACTGCCAAGACGCCCGAGCGCAAGAACAACCAGGATCGCCAGGAAACCAGCAAACAGGCCTCCGCCAAGGATAGTGATTTCAATGCCGATGAAGTTGCAGCTTTGTTGAACAGGCAGGATGCAGCAGGCGGCGGCGCCAAACAAAGCAACGATGAAGCGGCCCTGGGCGGGCGTATAACCACTGAGGGATCGCAATTGTCGCAAAGTGAAATGGATGCATTGCGCGGCCAGATCCAACGTTGCTGGCAAATTGTGCCCGGATTGTCTGAAGCGGCGGACGTGCGTGTAACGGTGACCATGCGGCTGGATCGTGACGGCGCCATAGACGGGCGGCCGAGCGTCGAAGCCAGCGGCGGCACGGACCAGACAAGACGTGTATTGTCCGGTGGCGCACGAAGAGCTGTATTGCGTTGTGCGCCTTACAATCTTCCAAAAGAGAAATATGATGCCTGGTCCGATGTTATTGTCAATTTCGACCCTAGCCAGATGTTCTGAGGAAAAAATCTTGAGCCTTTATCGCAAAGACAACCAGTTTCCTGCCCCTAGTGCTTTCATGGCCCATATCCGGCGTGCTGCCGTATTCTGGGCTGTATTCGGCCATGTATTGATGGCCAGTCTGATTTTGATGCCGGGCACAGCGCATGCGGTTGTCGAAATCGACATCACCAAGGGCAATGTCGAAGCGCTGCCTCTCGCCATTACCGATTTTGCCTCAAAGGATGATATCGGGGCGAAAATAGCAAGTGTGATTGCCGATGACCTGAAGCGATCCGGGCTGTTCGCGCCAATCAACAAGGCGGCCTTTATCCAGAAGATAACGGATCCCAATCTGTCACCGCGGTTTGAAGACTGGCGCGTTATCAATGCCCAGGCACTGGTTGTCGGTCGGGTTACGGCCGAAGCCGATGGCCGGTTGCGCACCGAATTTCGCTTGTGGGATACATTTGCCGCCGAACAATTGATCGGTCAGCAGTTTTTTACCCAGCCGGAAAACTGGCGCCGGGTTGCCCATATCATCGCAGACGCAATCTATGAAAAGTTGACCGGTGAAAAGGGCTATTTCGATACGCGTGTGGTTTTCGTCTCCGAGAGCGGACCGCGCAATGATCGAAAAAAACGCCTGGCCATCATGGATCAGGACAGCGCAAATCTGCGTTTTCTGACACAGGGCGACGATCTTGTCTTGACCCCGCGCTTCTCGCCGAGCAGGCAGGAAGTTACCTATATGTCCTTTGCCAACGGTCAGCCACGGGTCTATCTGCTGCAGCTGGAAACGGGACAACGGGAAATTGTCGGCAATTTTCCGGGAATGACCTTTTCCCCGCGCTTTTCGCCGGACGGGCAAAAAGTGATCATGAGCCTGGAGCAGAACGGCGACGCCAATATCTACACGATGGATTTGCGTTCACGCAAAACAACGCGGCTGACCAATACAACCGCCATTGACACATCGCCTTCCTATTCTCCGGAAGGCCAGCAGATCGTGTTTGAATCGGATCGTGGCGGCAGGCAGCAGCTTTATGTGATGAATGCCGATGGCAGCAATCAGAAGCGCATTTCCTTTGGCGATGGGTCCTATTCCACGCCGGTCTGGTCACCACGCGGCGATCTCATTGCCTTTACCAAGCAATCGGGTGGCAAATTCTCGATCGGTGTGATGCGTCCCGATGGCTCCGGTGAGCGTATCTTGACCACGGGATTTCACAATGAGGGGCCGACCTGGTCTCCCAATGGCCGGGTCATCATGTTCTTCCGCCAGCCGGCAGGGGCTGCCGGACCGCAACTCTACTCGATCGATCTGACCGGTTACAATGAAGAGAGGGTGCAAACGCCGGAGTTCGGTTCCGACCCGGCCTGGTCACCGCTTCTGAAATAGCGGGTCTTTTGAAATAACGGGAAAAACTGTTATGGGAACCTGTCGTAATTGGTAAATTTGGCGTTCATAACCGTTTGCCCGTCGTAACCGCGCCGCAATCTGCTGTATAAGGAATTTGCGGAAGTGTCAGAACCCGGTCGGATCGTGTATTCGGATGTGCAAAAGACACTGTGTTTGAGGCTTTAGTCAGCAGAACACAAAGATGTGGCAACAATTAAAACTGTGTCGTTAATTCGAGGAGACTGAGAATGAATCTGCTGATGAGCGTTTCGCGCAATCCACTTGTGCTGGGGCTGGCCGTTGCGCTCGCACTGTCAGGCTGCGCATCCAAAAATTCCCTGCCCAACAGCCCGGGCGAACTTGGTCTTGCCGCAAACGGGGCAGCCCCCGGCTCGCAGCAGGATTTGACACTGAATGTAGGCGACCGGATATTTTTTGACACCGATTCGTCCGCCATCAGGACCGATTCGGCCGCAACGCTTGATCGTCAGGCGCAATGGCTGGCAAAATATCCCAATGATGCAGTGCTGATTGAAGGCAATGCGGATGAGCGTGGCACACGAGCCTATAATTTGGCGCTTGGTGCCCGGCGCGCAGCTGCAACACGCAGCTATCTCATCTCGAAAGGTGTGTCGGCTGCGCGCATCAAAACAATATCATACGGCAAGGAACGCCCCGTCGCAGTGTGTGATGATATTTCCTGCTGGTCGCAAAACCGCCGTGCCGTTACGGTTGTGAGAGGTGCCAGCAGCTAATCCCGCTTTCGTGCGGCGGATGATCGCCATGGCGACACAGTCGGGTTTTCGGCTTGCGATTGTCGCCTTCGAAGTGGCATAAAACAGGTAAGAACAATATGAACGCCTATTCACGAACAATTGCCCTCTGTTTCGCAGTGTTTTTGATGCCGGGAATGGCACTGGCAGGTCTTTCGTCATCGCAAGATCAGAGCCCATCTGTGCAAAGCCAGCGGCACGGGTTGCCACTGGCTTTCAATCTTCCTGGTTTTGGAAGAAAGAAGGTTGAATCGGCACCGGTTCTCCTTGCCCAGTCCGGCGACGATGCGACCTTCCGCATCGGACAGCTTGAAGAACGTATCCGCGAGCTCAATGGCCGTATTGAAGAGCTCGGATTTCAACTGCTGGAAGTGCAGGAGAATATGCGCCGGATGCAGGAAGACAATGAGTTCCGTTTTCAGGAGCTTGAAGGCGCCAGCGGCAAAAGGTCTGATGCAGGTTCTGGCGAACCGGCAAAAGTGGCCAAGGAAATGGAGGCAACGCAAAGCACGGTCCAGCCTTTGACCCGCAGCGGCGACACTGTGGTCGATCAGAGCGACGTTGCCACCACGGTCCAGCAGACTGACCCGGCTTTGGAACAGCCGGCGTCAGATGTCACTCAGGATCTGACAAAAACGGCCTCGCTGCCGGACTCGGAGCCTGGTGGTCTTTACCAGGCAGCTTACGGCTATGTGCTTTCCGGGGATTACCCCCAGGCGGAAGTGGCATTCAGCCGCTATATTTCCCAATATCCCGACGGCAACAAGATTTCCGATGCCTATTTCTGGTTGGGTGAGGCACAATATTCCCAAGGGTCGTTTCATGAAGCGGCCAAAACACTTTTGACTGCCCATAAACAATTTCCCAACGCGCCAAAGGCGCCGGAAATGCTGCTGAAACTTGGCATGTCGCTGGCAGCACTGGATAATCGCGACACCGCCTGTGCGACCTACAGAGAAGTGCTGACCCGTTATCCCGGCTCCTCCGAGGCGGTGAAGAACAAGGTGGCTGTCGAACAAAGCCGCATGAGCTGCTAACGGCCCGTGGCGTGAGCGACGTTTGTCCTGAATTTGCAATTGAAGACTTTTTGGAACGATTTGGCGAGACCGGCAAACTGTGCGTTGCGGTTTCCGGTGGCAGCGATTCCATTGCGCTGCTGCATCTCTTGCACCATCATTTGGGCACCCAACACTCAAAACGACTGACAGCCGTGACTGTTGATCACGGGTTGCGTGCCGCTTCGGCTGGTGAGGCTGAGGCCGTTGCGCATTATTGCCGATCACACGGTATTGTTCACCGGACCATGACGTGGGTAGGACCCAAGCCGGCCAATGGCCTGCAGGATGCTGCCCGCAATGCGCGCTATGAACTTCTGTGCGAGGGGGCACGCAGTCTTGGTGCCACGGCAATTGTCACCGCGCACACCAGAGATGATCAGATCGAAACATTTGCGATGCGACAGGAACGCGTTCCGGCCACAGGTAAGGGCAACGGAGCAGCCAAGCGCGCAAGGAGAGGGCTTGCAGGCATGGCTGAAGCCGTATTGTTCCATCGTCAATGCTGGATATTGAGACCATTGCTGCGGGTTTCGCGCGCAGCGTTAAGGGCAAGACTTGTCGCCGCATCGGTTGCATGGACCGATGACCCGAGCAATGTGGACCGTCGGTTTGAGCGCGTGCGTATGCGGATGCGTGACCGCAGTGCGCAGGCAGATGAGCAAACGCTTCAATTGATGGCTGCAAGCGTGGATGCGCGGCGCCGGGAGGCCGAAACGCTGACGCTCTTTCTGCAGGGAAATGCGCAAATCCATTGCGATATGATCGCTCAGTTGCCGCTTGTATCTTCGGCGGATGGCGATGACCTTCATCGGGCGATTGCCCTGCTGGCGACGTTGATGGGTGGGCGCGCCTATCTGCCAGGCGCAAGCGCACGCGATCAAATTGCACGATTCGTCTCTGGTGCGGGACCTGCGAGAATCAATCTGAGCCGCTGCGTTCTCGATCGCAGGGCAAAGGGAATTTTCCTCTATCGCGAGAAGCGCGCTCTGCCGACCTTGCAGGTGGCGCCGGGCTGCCAGGCCTTGTGGGACGGGCGCTACCGGATCATCAACAGCCATCCCGCACAGCCGCTTGTCGTTGGCCCGTTTGAAAACAATCAGGACTGTCCACCGTGTGAACCGGTCCGGAATTTTCCGACTGATTTGCCGGGTGGTGTGGTTTCGCGTGCATTGGCGGCTCAACCGGCCATTTTGAACGCGCATGACGGGATGATGACCGGCCGGTTGTGCCAGGGTATGGCGCCATCGGACGAATTGTCCGTGTCGCGTTATTTTGCCCATTTCGACCTGTTTTTGCCTGAATTCGAGTCCAGGGTGGCTGACATATGTGCGACACTTTTTGGATTGCCACCTTATCCGCAATCACCTTTGTCAATGAACAGGCATGAAAAGTGGCAAACTAATTAAGCAAGTTGCCGTAACTACAGGTGTGTGGCCTTGGCAAGCAGGGCCGAGGTACCTATGTTAAGGTCACATGAGTTAGCCCGCCAAATGACGGGCCGTTAGTCGTTCCAGGGGACCGTATGAACCCGAATTTCAGAAATTTCGCCCTTTGGGCAATCATTGCGCTTTTGCTAATTGCGCTGTTTAATATGTTCCAGGGGCCGAGCGAGCGCAGCTCGTCGCGGGAGATATCCTATTCTCAGTTCCTTTCGGACGTGGATAACGGCACAATCCGCAACGTCAAGATTGTCGGCGACACCATCTCCGGCGTCTATGCGGAGGGTGGCAAGACCTTCCAGACCTATTCACCCGGTGACCCGGGCCTTGTTTCCCGCCTGGAAGACAAGGGCGTTGGCATATCGGCAGCACCGGAAGTGGATGGATCAAACACATTCCTGGGCTATCTGATCTCCTGGCTGCCTATCCTGCTCATCCTTGGTGTGTGGATCTTCTTCATGCGCCAGATGCAGGGTGGATCAAGAGGCGCCATGGGTTTTGGCAAGTCCAAGGCCAAATTGCTGACCGAAGCGCACGGACGTGTGACATTTGACGATGTTGCCGGTGTGGACGAAGCAAAGGAAGATCTGGAAGAAATTGTCGAGTTCCTCAGGGACCCGCAGAAGTTCCAGCGTCTTGGCGGACGCATTCCACGCGGCGTTCTTCTGGTTGGACCGCCCGGAACCGGCAAGACCCTGCTGGCCCGTTCTGTGGCTGGTGAAGCGGCTGTGCCCTTCTTCACGATTTCCGGTTCGGACTTTGTGGAAATGTTTGTCGGTGTCGGCGCAAGCCGTGTCCGTGACATGTTTGAACAGGCCAAGAAAAACGCACCCTGCATCATCTTCATCGATGAAATCGATGCGGTTGGTCGGCATCGTGGCGCCGGTCTTGGCGGTGGTAATGACGAGCGGGAACAGACGCTCAACCAACTGCTGGTCGAGATGGATGGATTTGAGGCCAATGAAGGCGTTATCCTGATTGCTGCCACCAACCGTCCTGACGTGCTGGACCCGGCCTTGCTGCGGCCAGGCCGTTTTGACCGTCAGGTTGTTGTGCCCAATCCCGATATCATTGGCCGCGAGCGTATTTTGAAAGTGCATGTGCGCAATGTGCCACTTGCGCCCAATGTTGACCTGAAGGTCATTGCGCGCGGCACGCCCGGATTTTCCGGTGCGGACCTGATGAACCTTGTCAATGAATCAGCCCTGATGGCAGCGCGTCGCAACAAGCGGCTCGTGACCATGCTGGAATTCGAGGATGCCAAGGACAAGGTCATGATGGGCGCGGAACGCCGCTCCAGTGCCATGACGCAGGAAGAGAAGAAGCTGACCGCCTATCATGAGGCAGGACACGCCATCGTTGCCATGAATGTGCGATCCACTGATCCGGTTCACAAGGCGACAATCATTCCGCGTGGACGGGCTTTGGGCATGGTCATGCAATTGCCTGAGGGCGATCGTTACTCCATGAGCTACCTCTACATGATTTCGCGTTTGGCGATCATGATGGGCGGACGCATTGCCGAGGAACTGACCTTTGGCAAGGAGAACATCACATCCGGTGCATCTTCCGACATCGAGCAGGCCACGAAGCTTGCCCGTGCCATGGTAACGCAGTGGGGATTTTCAGATGAACTTGGTCTGGTGTCCTATGGCGAAAATCAACAGGAAGTTTTCCTTGGTCATTCGGTTGCACAAACAAAGAATGTTTCTGAAGCCACGGCTCAGAAAATTGACAGCGAAGTGCATCGCCTGATTGATGAGGCCTATACGGCGGCTCGCAAGATCCTGGAAGACAAGAATGACGATTTCAATACACTGGCAGAAGGGCTTCTCGAATATGAAACCCTTTCCGGTGATGAAATAAAGGCGCTTCTGCGCGGCGAGAAGCCGGCCAGAGACATGGGTGACGATACCCCGCCGTCCAGGGGATCTGCTGTGCCAAAAACCGGTGCCAAAAGCCAGGAAACAAAAGAAGAGTCAGGTGACAAACCTGATGAAGGTCTGGAGCCGCAGCCACAGTGATGGACGGAAAATAAGTTCAATTTGGAGAATGGCCGCCTGTTGCGGCCATTTTCAGTTGCAACAGGTCGTAATAAAACCTGATCAACAACCGCTGGCGGAAATGCTAGAGCCATAGGAAGCGAATGCGAATCGCTGATTTGATCAATAGATGTCGCACCCGTATTTATCGGGCAGCAGACCAAATCAGCTATATTGAACATGATTGCGCAATCAGGTAGCCATTATCTCGGGGGACACGATGACACGGCAGTATTTCGGAACCGATGGAATTCGCGGAAAATCCAATAAATTTCCGATGACCCCGGATGTTGCCATGCGTGTCGGGCTTGCCGCCGGCACGGTCTTCAGGCGTGGTGATCACCGGCATCGCGTGGTGATCGGCAAGGATACAAGGCTTTCGGGCTACATGATTGAAAATGCTCTGGTCGCCGGATTTACGGCCGCCGGGATGGATGTTTTTCTTCTTGGCCCCATTCCGACACCGGCTGTGGCGATGCTGACGCGCTCGCTGCGCTCCGATATCGGTGTAATGATTTCCGCTTCGCATAATCACTTTGAAGACAATGGCATCAAATTGTTTGGTCCGGACGGTTTCAAATTGTCCGATGAACTGGAATTGCAGATCGAGCGACTGATCGATGCTGATATTTCCGAACAGCTGGCACCGGCCAAGGAAATCGGACGGGCCAAGCGTATAGACGGTGTGCATGATCGCTATATCGAGTTTGCCAAGCGCACGATGCCACGTGATGTCTCCCTGAGCGGTTTGCGTGTTGCCATAGATTGCGCCAATGGCGCTGCCTATAAGGTGGCGCCAGCGGCGCTGTGGGAGCTTGGTGCTGAGGTCATTGCCTTTGGCAATGAACCCAATGGTCACAATATCAACCTGAATTGCGGCTCTACCCATCCGGTGGCGCTGGCAAGAAAGGTCCACGAAGTGCGGGCCGATATCGGTATCGCACTGGATGGCGATGCGGATCGTGTTCTGATCGTCGATGAAAAAGGCAGCATCGTGGATGGCGACCAGTTGATGGCTGTCATTGCGGAATCATGGGCCAGTGACGGGCGTTTGCAAGGTGGCGGTATCGTGGCCACCATCATGTCCAACCTCGGGCTGGAACGCTTCCTGGCGGAACGCGACCTGACACTGGCACGCACCAAGGTGGGCGATCGGCATGTTGTTGAACACATGCGTTCGCACGGCTTCAATGTGGGGGGCGAGCAGTCGGGACATATCGTCCTGACCGATTTTGCGACCACCGGCGATGGATTGGTTGCGGCATTGCAGATCATGGCCTGCGTGCAAAGGATGGACAGGCCTGTCAGTGAGGTCTGCCGCCGGTTCGAACCGGTACCACAAATGTTGAAGAATGTACGTATTTCCGGTGGCAAGCCGCTGGAGGATGAATTCGTACAGGCATCCATCAAGGACGCAACCAGTCAGCTTGGCGCTTCCGGGCGGCTGGTGATCCGTCCGTCGGGCACAGAGCCTTTGATACGGGTCATGGCAGAGGGCGATGACCATGTGCTGGTTGAGCGTATTGTCAATAGTCTGGTGGACGTGATCTCAGGCGTACGCAGCGCTGCTTGACGGCATCCTGCCCGATTTCTTCACCTTTGATGATCGGCTTTGCCAGCTTTCCATGATGTGTCAGGCGTTCGGAGCAATGCAAATGTTTTGTTCGTTCCCGCCTGCGCAAGGGATGAGGCGTCAAGCCAAAACGGGCCGTTTGATGAAAAACAGATTGGCTCCAGTTGTTACCCAACACTCCATCTGATTGTCTGAATTGTGTCCGGTTCGCCAGATCAGAGGTCCCAAAGCAGCCGCTTCAGATTGTACGCAGAGAGTGTTCTCCTCCTGTTGTTGCAATTCATGGGGCATTTACCTTTCCTGCATCTTCCTGTTAAGTATTGAAATTACAGTGTTATTTTTTGTTTTTCGGTAAATGGACATAGATAACGCGCTCTTAACCATTTTGCTTCATTGTATCCATTGTGAATTAAATACATCGCAACTGGCGGGCAACGGTCTCGCAATTTTAGTGGGGCGTGGAGCAATGAAAATGAAATTGTACACTTTGACAGCCATGACGGTGTTAATGGCGACACAAGCCATGGCTGCGGACGTTTACGTAGACCCGGTCACAGAACCCATACCGGTCTATGATGTAGACATGCGGGGATCGACCGATGTTGCCGTCAATTCCTGGGATGGTCTGTATATTCGCGGTGATCTTGGATATTCATGGACGCAGCTCAGGGGGATCGATTATGCCCTTTATGGCGGGCCTGGCGACCGGGGATATTTTGACTCGCAGAAGCTGGACAATTCCTGGTCCATTGGTGGTGGTGTCGGCTATCAGATCAACCGCTATCTGCGCACTGACGTGACGCTCGACTATATGTTTGACGCGGACTTTACCGGATCAACATCCGGGTCCTGCGGTGTGGGTGATCCCTGTATATCAACGGATATTGCCAGCATGAGCGCCTATTCGGTGCTGGCAAATGCCTATGTGGATTTCTGGACCTACGGTAATTTCTCGGCCTATGTGGGTGGCGGTATCGGAGGCACCTATGTCAAATGGGGTGATCTGGAAAATACTTCCTGTCTGGTTGGTGATCCAAATGATTGCGACCCGACAATCACCCATGGTGGCAATGCCGAATGGCGCTTCAGTGCGGCGCTGATGGCTGGTGGCGCCTACCATGTACGTTGCGACCTTGCCGTTGATGGTGGCTATCGCTACCGCTATGTCTCAGGTGGCAAGATGTTCGGTTATTCAACCGGCGGCGGCCCTGGCTATGACCATGATTTCAATGTGCATGAGGTGCGTGCCGGACTTCGTTATTATCCGGGCCGTGACTGTGAACCAGAGCCCTATGTTCCGCCCTATATCCCGCCTGTCTATAAATAGGCCGCCTGTCCATAATTAGAACGTCAGACAGATAAGATTTTCAACCGCCCGGCTTGCCGGGCGGTTTTGCTTTGGGGCAATGCCACGAAATTTCATGGAAAATGAAGCGTAAACAAATGTGGTGAACAAACATGCTTAACCGCAACTTAACCAGTTTGTCGGATATTGCCGACATAGAATTCGCTTCTGGTGACGGCAGGTCACGGGAAGCCAGGTAAAGGGACTGGTTGTATGTTCAAGAGTGTCATGTCTCGTTCCATGATCGCCGTGCTGTTTTTAGGCAGTGTCGGGGCTGCGCATTCAGCCGATCTGGATAATATTATTTTCGCGCCGGAACTGCCGCGCACCGTTCCGGTGGAGGTGGGCAATGGCTGGTATCTGCGTGGTGATGTCGGTTATGATTTTTCAACAGATGGCTCAGCGACATCCTATCGGACGTTCAACACAACCACTTTGGTTTACGATACACAGAATTATGCCACATCAGACTTTGACACAGATGTGAGTGTCGGCTTCGGGGTTGGATATCAGCTGTCCGACTGGTTTCGTGCCGAAGGCGCACTGGACTATCAAAACGGTACATTCAGTGGCAGCAGTTTTTCCGGCAGCCAACCGTGTACCAATGTCAATACGGCGACCGGCTGTTCGACAGCCGGAAGTGCGGATTTCAATACCTATGGCCTGATGGCCAACGGCTATGTTGATCTTGGTACCTATGTCGGCTTCACACCCTATGTCGGAGCCGGTGCAGGCTATACGCTGATGGATTATGACAATTATAACGCCCAGGAGACCTGCGTCGATGGCGGTGATGTCTGTGGCGTTGGTCCGGCCAATGTTCAGCATGGCGGCGAGCAGAGCTGGCGCTTTACTTATGCCCTGATGGCTGGGTTCTCCTATGAATTCATGCGCAATCTGAAGGCTGATCTCGGCTATCGCTACGTCAATATTGATGGCGGTGATACCTATGCCTTCGACAGTGCTTCTCAGACAGCCGGTGCATCAGGCGTACAGGGCACGGACAATGGTTTCAACAGGCATGAAATCAAGGCGACGCTGCGCTACGCACTCTGGTAGGGATAGTGGACCAATCTTTGAATTGACGAGGCGGGCATTGCCCGCCTTTTGTATTCTGGATCCGTTTTAGAATGTCGTGGCGAGCTCGCGCACGGCGTTGACGATATTGTCAACGGCAAGTGTTGCAAGAATGATGCCCATGACCCGGCTTATAACGGCAGCGCCGGACATGCCGATGAAGCGGTGGATCGGCCCCGCAAGCAACAGCAGGACCAGGGTGATTGCAAGAACCACTGCCAGCAGGACCGACGTTAAGGATTGCTCCAGAACGGATTTCCCGTGATTGTCGGTCAAAGTCACAACGGCTAGCATGGGGCCGGGCCCGGCGATGGACGGGATGGCAATGGGAAAGGCGGCGATCTGCTTTATTTCATTGTCACTGAGAACCTTGAGTTCGCTGGCCGGCTTGCCATCACCAAATATCATCGTCATGGCAAACAGAAACAAAACAATGCCACCGGCCAACTAGAATGATGTCAGGTCAACCTTGAGCGCTTCGATAATGAGCTGGCCGGCAACGATGAAGAACAGAAGAATGGCGGTTGCATAGACAATGGCGCGGATTGCCACTTTGCGGCTTTCCGAGGCGGACAGGCCCTGTGTGCAGGCAATGAATACCGGAATGGACCCGATGGGATCCACCACGACAAACAGCGTTATGAAGTCATCCAGTGAATTATCAAAAAACGAAAAATCCATCCGTTGCCTGCCCTGTCAGAAGGTTTGCCTGTTCATTGTTGCAGCTTGAACCCTGTTGATAAAGACAGGCAATTCTCCGGAAAGTAAAGTCATTATTCATGCTTCTTACGTCGCGCGAGAGTGGGCAAGCAATTGTTTTCAATGGAAAAAGGTGCGCCTGGGATTGTGGCTGGGGCCATTATTCCACGCGCTTGACGTGACCACTGGTTCACATTTTCTGCGTTGATACCCGTCAACAGGATGGTGGCTGGCAGTAAAAATACAGCTGCGTCATTTATTCGCTTGCGCTTTTGTCCGAGTTTGGATAATTGCCGCTGTGGGACACCCCTCCCCAACGAGGGGCCACTATCTGGAAGGATAGCCACATGTTGAAAAATACCCAACCGGACATGCGTCCGGCAAATCCTCGTTTCTCTTCTGGTCCTTGCACCAAGCGTCCCGGTTGGACGCCAGATGCTCTGGACGATGCCGCTCTCGGGCGCTCGCACCGGGCAAAAATCGGCAAGGCAAAACTCAAACAGGCAATAGATCAGACCCGGACGCTGCTTGGCGTGCCTGATGGTTATCGTATCGGCATCGTGCCGGCCTCCGATACCGGCGCTGTGGAAATGGCGTTGTGGTCAATGCTTGGCCAACGCGGTGTGCACATGGTTTCCTGGGAATCCTTTGGCGCCGGATGGGTATCGGATGTTGTCAAACAGCTGAAGCTCGACGATGTCAAAGTTCTGGAAGCCGACTACGGACTATTGCCGGACTTATCAAAAATCGAATTTGACCGCGATGTCGTCTTTACCTGGAACGGCACCACATCAGGTGTGCGTGTGCCCAATGGCGACTTTATCCCGGCAGACCGCGAAGGCCTGACCATCTGCGACGCCACATCGGCGGCATTTGCCCAGGAACTGCCGTTTGACAAGCTGGATGTTGTGACCTTCTCCTGGCAAAAGGTGCTGGGCGGTGAGGGTGGCCACGGAATGCTCATCTTGAGCCCGCGCGCCGTTGAACGGCTGGAAAGCTACACACCATCCTGGCCGCTGCCGAAGATTTTCCGCATGACCAAGGGTGGCAAGCTGATTGAGGACATCTTTGAGGGCGCCACAATCAACACACCTTCCATGCTGTGTGTCGAAGATTATCTCGACGCGCTTGCCTGGGCCGAGAACATCGGTGGGCTGGATGCGCTGGTGCACAGGGCCGACAGCAATGCTGCGATCATCAGTCGTTTTGTCGAACAGGCTGAGTGGATTGATTTTCTTGCCAGCGATGTTGCAACACGCTCCAACACATCGGTTTGCCTGAAGATTGTTGATCCCGAGATTGCGGCGCTTGCCGCCGATGCGCAGGCCAGCTTTGCCAAGGGCATGGTGGCGCTTCTGGACAAGGCAGGCATTGCGTTTGATATCGGCGCCTATCGTGACGCCCCTGCAGGTCTGCGCATATGGACGGGTGCAACCGTCGAGGCCTCGGACCTTGAAGCCCTGATGCCATGGCTCGAATGGGCTTTCCAGCAACAGCGCGCGACGCTTGCTGCGTCAGCCTGAACTTCGTGACCGGGCCGCGATAGAGCGGCCCGTCCTTGCTCCATTTTTGAAATTTTACAGGGAGGCCTTTCATGGCACCGCGCGTACTCGTTTCCGATAAACTCTCCGAAACTGCCGTCCAGATATTCCGTGATCGCGGTATCGATGTCGATTTTTTGCCGGATGTGGGCAAGGACAAGGACAAATTGCTGTCGATCATCGACCAGTATGATGGACTGGCCATACGGTCGGCCACCAAGGCCACGGCCAAATTGATTGATGCGGCCAGCAAACTCAAGGTCATTGGTCGTGCTGGTATTGGCGTGGACAATGTCGATATTCCAGCCGCCTCACGGCGTGGTATCATTGTGATGAACACGCCTTTTGGCAATTCCATCACAACAGCCGAGCACGCAATTTCGCTGCTGATGGCCGTTGCCCGCCAGATCCCCGCTGCCGACGCCTCAACCCAGGCTGGAAAATGGGAAAAATCGAAATTCATGGGTGTCGAAATCACCGGCAAGACACTTGGTGTCATCGGTTGCGGCAATATCGGTTCGATTGCGGCTACACGCGGTATCGGCCTGAAGATGCGGGTTATTGCTTATGATCCTTTCCTTTCTGAGGAGAAAGCCGAGGAACTGGGCGTTGAAAAAGTCGATCTTGACGAATTGTTTTCCCGCGCCGATTTCATCACTCTGCATGTGCCGCTGACGGACAAGACCCGCAATATCATCAATGCCGAAGCCATCACCAAAATGAAAACCGGTGTGCGCATCATCAATTGCGCCCGCGGCGGGCTGGTGGTCGAAGCCGATCTGGCCGAGGCCATCAAGTCCGGCAAGGTCGCCGGAGCCGGGTTTGATGTTTTTGAAGTTGAACCTGCCGTCGACAGCCCGCTCTTTGGTCTTGAAAATGTGGTGTGCACACCGCACCTGGGCGCTTCCACGAGTGAAGCCCAGGAGAATGTTGCACTCCATGTGGCCGAGCAGATGTCCGACTATCTGATCAAGGGAGCGGTTACAAACGCCATCAATATGCCGTCGATCAGTGCCGAGGAAGCGCCGCGGCTGAAGCCATTTGTCAAGCTTGCCGATGTGCTGGGTTCCTTTGTCGGCCAGGTCACCGAAAGCGCCATCAAGGAAGTGGAAATCCTCTATGATGGCTCCACCGCGCAGATGAATACCAAGGCGCTGACCAGCGCGCTTCTGGCCGGGCTCATTCGCCCGCAGGTAGGTGATGTCAATATGGTTTCGGCACCGATCATGGTGAAGGAACGCGGCATTATACTTTCCGAAGCCCGGCGTGATAAATCCGGCGTATTCGATGGCTACATCATGCTGACAGTGAAGACGGAAAACCAGACGCGGTCGATTGCCGGGACGGTATTTTCCGATGGAAAGCCGCGATTCATCCAGATCAAGGGGATCAACCTCGACGCCGAGATAGGTGCCCACATGGTCTATACGACCAATGATGATGCACCGAGTATCATCGGCCTTTTGGGTACTGTTTTCGGCGAGGCTGGTGTCAATATCGCGAACTTCTCCCTGGGCCGTAACCACGCCGGTGGCGATGCCATAGCACTGCTTTACGTCGATGAGCGTGTTGATGAAAAGGTGCTTGATAAGTTGCGCAGCAACAAAGACATCAAATCCGCCAAATCTCTGGTTTTTGACGTTCAGTAAGGGCTACCGAAAGCTCAGCAACATCCGGTAAACTCTGTCGCCGGACTCTGCCCCCCGAATAGGTGGCTATCGGAATGAATGTGACGGATCGCGGTTGTCAGACAATCAGGGCCGCGATCCGGATTTGTTATCAGGGACACTTGCGGTTCTGCGCCCGGCAGCCTTGTGTTCCGCCAGCATGATGCCGCCGATCACCAGGACCAATGCGATCAGGTGAAACATCTTGAGGTGTTCGCCCAACAGGAGAACAGCGAAAAGCGTTCCGAAGACCGGGACCAGATTGAAGAATAGACCGGCACGGTTGCCGCCGATCAATTGGTTGCCCTTGATGTAGAATACCTGAGCCAGGATGGACGGAAAGATGGCCGCATAGAGCAGGGTGAGCCAGCCGCGCGTGTCAGGCAGCAACAGATTGTCGGTGATGCTTTCAGCCAGGGTGAACGGCAGGCTGCCGATGAAAGCGGCCGCTGCGAGGGTTGTGATGATGCTGAGCCAGTGGAGTTTCGGCATCCATCGCAGGGCAACCGTGTAGGCGCCATAAAAAACAACGGCCAGAAGCAACAGGGCATCGCCATAACCGACGTCCAGGCTGAGAAGATTGTAGAGGTTGCCGTTGCTTGCAACGGTGGCGACACCAACAAGCGTCATCAGGAAACCGATAATCTGTCCGCGGCTGATACGTTGGCCAAAAAGCAGGAAATTGGCCAGGAACACCACCAGGGGCATGGAAGCCTGCTCAATTGTAACATTGATTGCGCTGGTATGGTTGAGCGCCAGGTAGAGCAGGTTGTTGAATATGGTGAAACCGACAATGCCCATCACGGCGAGAAATGGCAGGTTTTTTGCAATGATGGGCCATTCCCGGCGCACATGGGGAAGCGCAAAAGGCAGCAGGACGACAAAGGCAACAAGCCATCGGCCGCTGGTCAGCAGCGCCGGGCTGATGTGGCCTGCTGCAAGCTTGCCGGCTATGGCATTTCCTGCCCAGCTGATCGCGGTGATGGTAAGCAGCAAATAGGCGCGAATGGCCATTGATCATTCCATTTCTGTGCATGGCGGGAAAATGGGTGTCGTCATCATGATTGCCGACAGTTTATGATGTAACCGGTCAAATCTATTTTGCCAAAGGGCCAGATTTTCTGGATAGGCGATTTTACTTGAAATCAACATGCGCTATAGATGCGCGGGTTTGAAACAGTGGTAGCGATGTGCTGCCGGAACGACAAGGGGAAATCATGACGAATGTCGTGGTGGTCGGCTCTCAATGGGGCGACGAAGGCAAAGGCAAGATTGTTGACTGGTTGTCGGAGCGCGCCGATGTCATCGTGCGCTTTCAGGGTGGCCACAATGCAGGCCATACCCTTGTCATTGATGGTGTGACCTACAAGCTTTCTCTGCTCCCTTCGGGTGTTGTGCGGGAAGGCAAGCTGTCGGTCATCGGCAATGGTGTGGTGATCGATCCTCATGCCTTGGTTGCCGAGATTGACCGATTGACCGGGCAGGGCGTTGCCGTCACGCCGGAAAATCTGCGCATTGCCGACAATGCGACGCTGATTCTGTCACTGCACCGCGAACTTGATGCAATCCGAGAGGACGCCGCTTCGAATTCCGGCACCAAGATCGGCACGACAAGACGCGGTATTGGTCCTGCCTACGAAGACAAGGTCGGTCGCCGTGCCGTTCGTGTGATGGATCTTGCCAATATGGAATCACTGCCGGCGAAAGTCGATCGGTTGCTGACGCATCACAATGCGTTGCGCCGTGGCCTGGGCCAAAAAGAAGTTGCGCATGAAACGATCATGAGCGAACTGACCGATGTTGCGGGCCGTGTATTGCCCTATCGCGAAACGGTCTGGCGTCTGCTTGATGAAAAGCGTCGCAGCGGCAAACGGATTCTGTTTGAAGGTGCGCAAGGCACGCTTTTGGATATTGATCATGGAACCTACCCGTTTGTGACCTCTTCCAATACGGTCGCAGGACAGGCCGCGGCCGGTTCCGGCATGGGCCCGGGTTCGCTTGGCTATGTGCTGGGCATCACCAAAGCCTATACCACCCGTGTCGGTGAGGGCCCGTTCCCGACCGAACAACAAAATGATATCGGTCAGTTTCTTGGCGAGCGTGGCCATGAATTCGGAACCGTGACCGGGCGCAAACGCCGTTGCGGCTGGTTTGATGCGGTGCTGGTACGCCAGGCCGTCGCCACCAATGGCATTACCGGCATTGCCCTGACAAAACTTGACGTGCTTGATGGGCTGGATGAATTGAAGATATGTGTCGGTTACACCCTGGATGATCAGGAGCTGGACTTTTTCCCGGCAAGTCAGGGGCAACAGGCACGGGTCGTGCCTGTTTATGAAACGCTTGAAGGGTGGAAAGAATCCACGGTTGGAGCGCGAAGCTGGAACGATCTGCCGGCTCAGGCGGTCAAATATGTTCGCCATATCGAAGAGCTGATTGGTGCGCCTGTGGCATTGTTGTCGACAAGTCCTGAACGCGACGACACAATCCTTGTTACGGACCCATTTGAAGATTAGACTATTCTATTAAAGGTTTCTGCACGTGTCCTTAATAACCTGTATAGGGTGCGAACAACAGTTTCAGGCGGAATACCCGCAACTCCATGACCTAGAATTGAGTCTGGTCCGGAAAACCAAAGTGTAGAGCGGTTCTATGGTGAATTTAGTTACAGTTATAGAAAAGGCTGTCGATGGTCTGAGTGAAAACACGCCGGAGATGCGCGACAAGGTCTATAGCAAAGCGCGTGCGGCGATCGGGCGGCAACTGGATAATATCGATCCCCCGATCAGTGAAACGGCCAGACAAAGGCAGATGCTCAGGCTTGAAGAAGCCATTACAGAGATTGAAAGCCGCAATGCGGATGCTTTGCCGGAACTTGATGACGACGTCTTCGCCGATATATTGGCCGATGAGCCTGTAGACTATGGTGCTGATGAAACCTATTTCGGTGATGAGGAAGACGAGCCGGAAGAGCCGTTTGCTGAACCTGACGCGCCGTTTTTTGACGATGAGGAGCAGGAACCGGTTTTCGGCCCGGAGATGGATTCAGGGGTTCTGGGCGGTGAAATGGACCGTGGCCACAGGAACGGTGGAGACGGCGCTGGGCGCAATCTGAATGGCGACCATGTTTCGGATTATCTGCAACCGCAGAAATCGCGATCCGGCGGGCTATTGATCATAGCGCTCGTCGTTCTTGCCATCGTCGCCATCCTGGCAATAGGCGGATTTATTTTCCGCGACAGCATCAGCCAACTTGTCTTCGGGCCTTCGGCTTCCGAAAATGCAGCATCAATGCAGTCTTCTGCGGCCACCGACAAACCGTCGGGATCTGCTGCTTCAAATGCAACGGCGTCACGCAATAGTGTTGCCGCCAATAGTGAAAATTCGAACGGCGCAGCCAATTCGCTTTCAGGGGCTGATGGCGATAATACGAAATTCACGCAGCGGCTGCTTTCGGATGGGACGGAAGTTCAAGGCAACTCCGGTACGGGGTCGGCCTTCAATGGTGGTGCGGAAGGTAAATCGACCGCAGTTCTGGACATCTCGCCCAGCCAGCCTGTTGTCGCCGACAATGAGATCGTCGTGGCGGACAACAGGCAATTGGAGAGCCGCGACGTGGCTTCGCCGCCAATAGTCGGACAAAAGATGTTTCTTTACGAAGAACGTCTCGGTCAACAGGCCCCGACGGCCGAACAGGGCACCGTGGTCTGGAGCATTGTCAGGGAATCGCCTGGCGACAATCTTCCCCCCGAACCGGCCATTCAGGCGCAGATCAATATTCCTGGAAAAAGCATGGGTGCGCTCATGACAATCAAGCGGAATGCTGATCAATCGCTGCCAGCCAGCCATCTGATCGAAATTCTGTTTGATCTGGGCGACAGTTTCAGCGGCAACGGAATCAAATCTGTTCAGAATTTTGCATTGAAGCAGACAGAACAGGACACGGGTGATTCACTGATTGCCGTGCCGGCTCAAATTACCGACACGTTTTTCATGATCGCACTGAACGATTATGTGGAAGCCGTTCAGCTCAATCTGCGGCTCTTGCGGGAGCGAAACTGGATTGATCTGCCTGTGAGCTATGGCAATGGACGACGCGCGTTGCTGACCCTGGAGAAGGGCACCACGGGGGCTGAGGTCTTTGATCAGGTGATCAGGGCCTGGGAGGCTCACGCCACCAGCGATTCGCAATAGGGCGAAGCATTATCAAAAGGTTCTTTTGGTGAAATGCCCTGATGACATTTTGGGCTTTCCGGGATCGGTTCAAACCAATCCCGGAATAGCTATGCTGGCTTATTGAGTTTTAATCAGCGACTGTCTGCAGGCTGTTGCTGCGGTCATGGGCCTGTTTGCGCACAGCCGCTTGCACTTTTTCAAATGCCCGAACCTCGATCTGTCGCACTCTTTCGCGACTGATGTCGAATTCTCCGGACAATTCTTCCAGCGTCAAAGGATCTTCCGACAGACGCCGCGCCTTGAATATCCGCTTTTCCCGGTCATTGAGCACATCCATGGCGGAGGCCAGCATGTTGCGGCGATCTTCCAACTCGTCCTGCTGGATGAGCATTGTTTCCTGATCTTCGCTGTCATCAACCAGCCAATCCTGCCACTGTCCGGATTCGCCTTCGGCGGCCTTGATGGGCGCATTGAGCGACGCATCGCCTGAAAGGCGGCGGTTCATGGAAATGACTTCCTCTTCGCTGACATTCAGCTTGGTGGCGATTTCAGCCACCTGTTCAGGACGAAGATCACCTTCTTCCAGAGCCTGGATCTTGCCCTTGAGCTTGCGCAGGTTGAAAAACAGCCGCTTCTGGTTGGCGGTCGTTCCCATTTTGACCAGTGACCAGGACCGCAGCACATATTCCTGAATCGACGCCTTTATCCACCACATGGCATAGGTTGCCAGGCGGAAGCCTCTTTCAGGGTCGAATTTCTTGACTGCCTGCATCAGACCGACATTGCCTTCGGAAATCACTTCACCGATCGGCAGTCCGTATCCACGGTAGCCCATTGCGATCTTGGCGACCAACCGCAGGTGGCTGGTTACAAGTTCGTGAGCAGCACTGGTGTCCTGATGCTCATTATAGCGTTTTGCGAGCATATATTCCTGCTGGGGCTCCAGCATGGGGAATCGACGAATCTCCTCGAGATAACGGTTGAGTCCGCCTTCTCCAGAGGAAATTGTGGGTAAGGTGTTTCGGGCCATAACAGCACCCCCCTTTCTTTGTTTGGGCTCCCATATAAGGCAAGCCCACCGTGCCTCATGACGTCAAGGCACAATCGAATCTCAAGTAATTACGAAAGATGGCGATATCAAGCCATTCGCGAATAAATCGATTTAGAACGCCCATGATCAAAGGGGTGCATTTGATCCTTAGCCTACTAAAGTGTTTCAAAAGCAGCGATCACATTTTGCAGATCTTCCGGCAGCGGTGCCTCGAAACGAAGGGTTTTGCCGCTGCGGGGATGTTCGAACTGCAGCAGGTAGGCGTGCAGCGCCTGGCGGTCGAGTTGTGAAACGGTCGCTCTGGCGGCCTCCGGCAGCGTATTGATCTTGGTCTTGAAGGCAGTGCCATATTCAGGATCACCGACAAGTGGATGGCCCAGATATTCCATATGAACGCGAATCTGGTGTGTTCTGCCGGTTTCAAGCCTGCACTCAACCAGGCAGGCGAGCGCCTCGCCACCGTGCTTCTCGCCATAGCGCTGCCGGACCTGATAGTGGGTTATCGCGGTTCTTGCGTCTGCACTTTCGGCTTTCTTGACGGCGCGTTTGGTGCGGTGCGACACGGCGCGTCCCAACGGCGCATTGATGGTTCCTTTCAGACTTTCCGGTCGACCCCACACGAGAGCCAGATAGGCCCGTTGCAAGGGGCCTGTGCGACCGTGATCGGCGAACTGATCTGCCAGGTGACGATGGGCGAGGTCATTTTTCGCCGCGACCATGACGCCGCTGGTGTTTTTATCCAGCCGATGGACAATTCCGGGGCGTTTGACTCCGCCTATGCCCGACAGCGATGTGCCACAATGATAGAGAAGCGCGTTGACCAGGGTTCCCGACCAGTTGCCGGCACCAGGATGGACCACAAGACCGGCCGGCTTGGCCAGGACAATCAGATCATCATCTTCATAGAGTACTGTGAAGGGGATGTTCTCGGGCTGCGGCTCGGCTTCCGTCGGTTCAGGCATGGTGAATGCGATGCAATCGGCCGGCATGATCTTGTGTTTGGCCTCCCGCACGATCCTGCCGTTGACCGTCACGGCGCCTTCCTGCATCAGCGCCTTTATCCGGCTGCGCGAAATTTGCCCCTCAAAAGCCTCTGCCAGCCATGCGTCAAGTCGACCGGAGGCATTTTCATCTGCAGTCAGCTCTTTCTTCTCGCCCGCGGCTTGGGTAAAGGGTTCAGTCATAAAGTCATCCGGATTGAATTGGGGCTGTCATGGCGAATGTGGAACTGGACCAGGAAGAAGATAAACCGCTTGATCCGGAAATGGAAAAAGTACGGCGCAAGATGGTTCGGCTTCTGGGCATTTCCATTGCGATCATGTTGGTGGGTGTTATGGCGGTCCTGGCCGGTGTTGTCTACAAGGTCGTCAAGACCGAGGATGCGCCATCTGTCGCAACAAATGCACTCCTGGTGCCGTCACAGGCGCCGCTGCAACTGACCGCGCAACTGCCGGATGGATTTTTGGTTGCGCATGTCGCGCTGGATGGCAACAGGGTTCTTTTCCATGGAAAGGGATCTGACGGGGCGGCGCGTGTGATCATATTCGATATGGCAACGGCACGGATCATAGCGGAAATCGCCTTGCAGGGTTCCTGAATGATCCCGGACGCAGCAATGGCCCGGGAAACAGCAATGCGTGAGCTTTTGCAACGGCTGGTAAAAATTACAGATCCCGCCGATGCGAAAATTGCCGATTTTTGCAATATTCGTGAACGCGATCTTGTCGGGCGTGAAGGCCGCTTTGTTGCGGAAGGCACCGTCGTTCTGCGCATGCTGGCGCGCTCCAGTGCATTTCGGGCGAAAAAAATACTGGTGCTGGAAAACCGGGTGGAGGGCATTGCCGATATTCTTTTGCAGTTTGATGCGTCGATACCGATCATGGTCTGCAGCCGCGACGTGATCGATGCGATTGCCGGATTTCCCATGCATCGCGGCGTTCTGGCAATTGGCGAGGCCCGTGCACCGGTTGATTTGCATCAGGCGATCAATGACCTCGATTCGAACGCTCTGGTGCTGGTGTGCAATGCGATATCAAATCACGACAATCTGGGTGGCCTGTTTCGCAACGCGGCGGCATTTTGCGCGGATCTGATCTGTCTCGATGAACAATGCTGCGATCCGCTCTATCGCAAGGCCATCCGGGTGTCGGTTGGAGCAAGCCTGAGCGTTCCCTATACTCGGCAGGGAAGCATTGAGGAGATTATTGCAGCGCTGGATCAGGCGGGCTTTGATATTTGGGCCCTGTCGCCTGCAGGTGACCTGCCCATTCAAGAGATCAAGCCGGGGCGCAGGGTTGCGCTGTTGGTCGGGACTGAAGGCGCAGGCCTGCCCCATGCCCTGATTGACAGGCTCAAGACGGCCCGGATCCCACAGGCCGCCGACCTCGACAGCCTGAACGTTGGCATGGCTGCGGGCATAGCCCTGTTTTCCATTGCCGCGGGGCAGGGGCGGATATAGCGTTTCCGGAAAAGTGTGAAACGGTTTTCCGATGAGATAACGCGCCGGGAAAAGATTGTTTCCGGAAAAGTGTGAAACGGTTTTCCGATGAGATAACGCGCCGGGAAAAGATTGTTTCCGGAAAAGTGTGAAACGGTTTTCCGATGAGGTAACGCGCCAGGAAAAGATTGTTTTCGGAAATGTGTGAAACCTTTTTCCGAATAGAAAGCTCAGTCTTGCAGCTCTGATTTTGCACGTGCTGCCAGGCTCAATCGAGCGTCAGATGGACGTTTGTTTGTACCAGCATCGGATAGTATTGCGTGAATGGGGGACTTTTTACCGTCGCGTTGTCCTGACAGGCCGACAATAGTCGCCGCAATGGCTGCGATTTCATCGCGCATGCTGGCATCAGTGCTTGAATCACGCGATTGCCTGAGCGATTCCACCAGTCGGGCGTGCCGCTGACGGATTTCTTCGACGCGTGATTTCATCATTCCGTTCAAATCTCTTTCAACAACGGGCAAAGGCGCGTCCGGCAGGCTGTCGGGTTTCAAGACTTCAGCTTTGATAGCCGAGGCCTGGGGCGTAGACGTTTGAATGGCCTCAAGGTCCATTGTAACCAGCTGATTGCTGAATTCAGCTGACTGCTGATGGCTTTGCTCAAGTTCCAATTTGAGGTGCCGGATCTGGCTTTCAAGCGCAGCGACGCGTTTTTCGGCGGCTTGAGCCTGTCTATTCTCTGTCGCCGCTGCTTCACTCAATTCCCGGCTGTCATCCTTGCTTTGCCGCGTGTTTTTGGTGATCTGCTGCTCACTGAATTTCAGGTCTGTCTCTGTTTTATCAAGCCTGATTTTAAGATTGGCAGCATTGCGCTGTTCCTCGGCAAGACGTTGTTCGATGTCTTCTGCCAGGTCGGTTGCCAATTTGATTTCCTTGCTCATTTGCCGGCTTTCGGCCTTGAGTTCGGTAATTTTTTCCTTCAGTTCGGTCTTTTCAGCTTCGCCCTGGTCCAATGCGGCCTTCAAGGTCTCGAGTTGCCCGGACAGGTCCCTGGCAAGCATTTCTGCTTCTTCGAGGTCGCGCATGCGCAGTTGGTTTGCCTCTTCCCCCTCGCGAAGCTGGCGCTGTTGGTCGTCAATCAGCGCATTTGCCTGTTCGAGTTGCATTTCCCGGTCCGCAAGCATTGACTGGGCGGCGGCAAGCGCGATGCGCCTTTCGTCGTGGTCTTCCTGATGGTTTTGAACATCACGCTCCAGCGTTACCGCTGTGTCTGTTATTTCCTTGATGTCACTGAGCAGCCGGTTTTTTTCCATGCGCAGCGTATCGATTTCCGAGCGCAGGCTCATGGTCTCCGTGCCACTGGTCGCAAGATCGATTTTCATGCTCTCGACATCTGTCGATATGCTGGCAAGAACGTTACGCAGATGACTGATTTGCGCATCGTCCGACCGTTTGATCCGTTCCAGCTCCGCGACACTTCCCGATAGTTTTTCGACGACTTGTTCATTCTTGCGCGTATCCGATCTCAGCGTTGCGCATTGAGTCAACAATTCCTCGATTGTTTGTTTGGCCTGGCTTTTCTCGCCCGAAACGCGCGCGAGATCTGTTTGCAACTGGTTCGCCTTCAGGGTGTTGGCGGTGTTTTTATCTCGCTCCATCCTCAACTGCGCTGACAATTTTGCCGTTTCGCTGGCAAATCGCGCGCGCATGAGGTCGGCTTTGCTCTTGATTTCTGCATGGCTCGTCGGCACGGTCGCTTCGATGCGTTTTTCCGTGAGTTTCACGACCCTGCCGTAAATGGCAGGCGTGATGAACATTGCCAGCATTGCCGCCGCCAGGAAGCCCAATGCAAATATGAGAATAAACCCGATCACTCTATACTTCCGCGAATTCTAACGGCCCATCCTGCGTATTTCGACGTAGCAAAAAACGCTTCAACCGGCATGGGAATGCCTGTCACGCATTAAACATGGCTGAGACGAGCGGTAAAGAGTGCTTCCATTCTTCATGCCGTCGCGATGCGAGGCAGGGAAGGCGCAAGCGGGCCGCACGACTCAACCCAAGGCTGTCAAAAGGGATTCCATGTGGGTCTTGAGGTCAGTTTGAGATAGCCGATATTGACACCAAGCCGCGCGCCGATGCCGGTGCGCACCGGTACCAGCACAATGTGTCCGCCCTGAAGGACCGTCATGCCTGCACCGGCAATGGCGTAGGCCTGTCCGCTGACACCGCCAAACCGACCATAGACGTCATCGACGTTTTGCAGATTATAGACCAGCATCATCACGCGACTGCCCTGGCCACCATAGTCAAAGCCGACAGAGGGGCCTTGCCAGAACAGCGGATGCTCACCGGCATTTTTGGTGTACATCTGTCCTTCGCCATAGGTCAGGCCGCCGATGAAGGCGCCGGAGGCTTCTTCGCCCAGAACATAGCCATTTGGCAGCCCGTAGCTCTCAAAGGCTTTCTCGATGACACGGGCCAGACCATCCGTGGCATTGCCGAAAAACTGGTGCCCCTGATCGATCATTTCCTGGGAGGTATAGCCTTCCTGGCTCACCTGTTGCGCGGTCGCTGGAAAAAGCAGGGCAGCCATCAACAGCAGCGTCATCGAAACGTGCTTGAATGCTGCCGAAAAGGCACTGTTGAGGCGGTTCATTGGTTTCTCCATCACGGGATTAATCTGATGTTCGTAATATCCCCATATCATGGGGGCAGGACATTAACAGTCGGTTTACCAAATGTGGTGTCTTTAAGGCGTTTCATGCATAAAGAAAATTGGACATTCCGGGAGCAGGCGCTGGAGCCTGAAACGGTTTGCAAAGGAGCCGAAGATGTCTGTGAATCCAAATCTGACACTGTCCGGTAATGATCTGGCGGCGCTTTTGTGCAGCCGGGTGTGCCACGATATCATTTCCCCCGTTGGCGCGATCAACAACGGGCTCGAACTGCTGGATGAAGGTGGGGCCGATGATGATGCAATGGACCTGATCAGGACCAGTGCAAACAATGCCGCCATCCGACTCAAATTCGCCCGACTGGCCTTTGGGGCTTCCGGCTCGGCCGGTGCATCGATCGACACTGGTGAGGCGCAAAGAGCAATTCTGGATTTTGCAGGCGCTGACAACAAGACCGAGATCAACTGGCAGGGCGAGCGCGCCATCATGGCCAAGAACAAGGTCAAGCTTTTGCTGAACCTGTTTCTGATAGCCTATGGTGCCATTCCACGCGGCGGTTCCATTGATATTGTTCTCGAATCGCTGGACAGCAATCCGAAATTCACGCTGACAGCGCGTGGAAAAATGATTCGGGTTTCACCGAAATTCCTGGAAATATACAGCGGTGAACTCAGCGAGCCCATCGATGCGCATTCCATCCAGCCCTATTATACAGTGGTGCTTGCGGAGGCCGCCGGAATGGCTGTGAGCATGACAGCCGGTCCGGAAGAAGTGAAGTTCACGACCAGCTGAATTCAGCTTTAATTCGACGGGGCAGAAGCAATAGTGTTAAATTTAGGAAAACTTAAGCCTGTTTGCTAACGCAATCTATCCAATTGCAACCTATGATAATTCCAGCATTGGTACATGAGCCCGATCACCCCTTTTGGGTGATCGGAGGTCCTGTGTCTTTGTGATACCAAGAAAGTTCTTCTGGAGAATTCATGATGAAAAGGCTTGTTCTCGTCGACGATTCGGTTGTCATCTGCAAGGTGGCAAAACGAATTCTTTCTGACCTGGGATTTCTGGTTTCAGAAGCCCATGATGTCGATAGTGCTCTTACATTCTGCGAAGAATCCGTTCCTTCGGTCATGATCGTCGATGGGTGCATGGACGGTGCGACGGATCTTATAAAATCGGTGCGAGAAATGCCCGGTGGTGCGAACGTTAAAATCTATTATTGCCTGATTGAGGCCAAGCTCAAATTGATGATGCAGGGCAAGCGGGCCGGGGCTGATGACTTTCTTCTCAAGCCCTTTGATCGACAAATTTTGACAAAGACATTTACCCAGTCGGTCATGCCTGCGGGCTGAGTTTTCCGGCATTTGATGTGCTGTTTTTTGCACGGCGGGCAAACCGCAATGTTTACTGATATGCGGGTGCGCCCGATTGTAAAATTTTGCTGAACGCGGCTTTGTGCTGCGGTCTTCGTGCTGTGCTGCAACTGAGGCAATTGAATTGGTCAGCAAAAACCCGCCTGAAACGATTGTTCCGGACGGGTTGGGGAATTTTTTGGCGCGCTATCGACCGTTTGCCTGGCCAGATATTTTCAGGCCAGATATTTTCAAGCCAGGTATTTTTAGGCCAGGTATTTTGTCAGGCCAGATTGTTCAGGCACTTTCGCGTATTTCGCTTTCTTCCGGCTCGCGCAGCACATAACCGCGTCCCCAGACCGTTTCAATATAGTTGCGACCATCCGCAGCTGTTGCCAGTTTCTTGCGCAACTTGCAGATGAACACGTCAATGATCTTCAGCTCGGGCTCATCCATACCGCCGTATAGATGATTGAGGAACATTTCCTTGGTGAGCGTCGTGCCCTTGCGCAGGGAAAGCAATTCCAGCATCTGGTATTCCTTGCCCGTCAGATGGACGCGCTGGCCGCTGACTTCAACGGTTTTTGCGTCCAGGTTGACCAGCAGATCGCCAGTGGTGATGACGGATTGCGCATGACCTTTGGAGCGACGAACGATCGCATGAATGCGGGCGATCAGCTCATCCTTGTGGAAGGGCTTGGTCATGTAATCGTCGGCGCCGAAGCCGAGACCGCGAACCTTGTCTTCAATGCCGGCCATGCCGGACAAGATCAGGATCGGTGTCTTTACCTTGGAAAGGCGAAGTGTTCGCAGAACCTCGTAACCGGACATGTCCGGCAGGTTCAGATCCAGAAGGATGATGTCGTAATCATACAACTTTCCAAGATCCACACCTTCTTCACCAAGATCCGTGGTGTAGATGTTGAAACTTTCTGATTTGAGCATCAGTTCGATGCTCTGCGCCGTAGCGCTGTCGTCTTCAATGAGTAATACCCGCATGAAATTCCCCTTTTCCGTTACGGATCTCCGCAACGGCATCTAAACTCACGGATCGAGTCGCTGTCTGTAAAAAACTTGCCATGAAATGGTTAACAAATTCTAATTCGGTATGGCAACTCTTAATTAGCTTCTTAGTATTTTTGCTTAAGCCATTGAAACTAAATGTGAAAAAAAATTCAGGAAGTTAAGATTTCACATTAATAATTCCTTGCAAACGACTCTATAGACTCAAGAAAGAAATCTTCAGTCATTTTGCTTTCGTTTACTCGGCTTTAAGCGATTGTCCCTATGATTAACGATGTCCGTAAACGAAACGTTACCAAAATGACCAAACCGGCTGATTTCCAGGCATTGGACAGACGCAATTGCGGTCATTGAACAGCGGGCAGGTAAACTGGCATGCCGGGATCTGGCATCACGGGAGTATTGCGTATGAAGTCTAGTGAGAGCCTTGTTCGTCTGAAACAATTTCAGGTCAACGATAAACGTCGTCAACTGGAGCAGATTCAGCTGATGATGTCCGAATTCGAACGCATGTCCGCCGAGTTGGAATACCAGATTGCGGCTGAGGAGAAAAAATCGGGGATTTCCGATTCCACGCATTTTGCCTATCCCACCTTTGCCAAGGCGGCACGCCAGCGTTCGGACAACCTGCAGGGGTCAATCCGGGAGTTGCGTATTCAGCAGGATGCTGCGGCGATTGCTGTGTCCGAGGCCGAGGCGGAACTGGAAAAGGCCGCGGCGCTTGAAGGTAGCGACAGCAGTGGCAGGCCTTCCAAGGTGGGTTGATCACAGACGCGTTGTGTGGTGCGAACCTTTCTTGTAAAATCTGCGGTGAAAAATGAACGCGCCCGGCTTGCACGGGGCGCGTGCGAACGCCCGCTGGAACCAGTGGCTGGTTCTGATGGCCGGGATATGCTTTGGTGCTGGCTGCCTGGTGGTTGCGCCGGGCCCGTGAACGCTCCAACGTGCCACCACTGAACCGGGAAATTTCAAACGTGCTATACCGGCTATTGCTGCCAATTTTGCTTTTTGCCGGCCCGTTTTGCCTGGCTCTGGGGCTGACCCTGCCGCTGGTGCGGTTTGAAAAACTCTATTTTTTTGAAGAAACGCCGTCGCTGCTGCAGATTATCTGGACGCTTGGGCAGGATGGAAACACAATGCTGGCGGTGCTGGTCGCGCTGTTTTCGGCGATCTTTCCGGTGGCAAAGCTGCTGACGGTCCTGTTTGAGGCGGCATCAAAACCGGATCGTGAAAAATCCGGACCAGCTTTCTTGCGCGGATTGTTTCCGCTTTTGTCCAAATGGTCGATGATGGATGTCATGCTGGTAGCGCTGGTCATTGTCGCGGCCAAAACAAGCGGCGTGGCGGACGCATTTACCCAGCCGGGCCTGTGGTTCTACGCCGCATCGGCACTGGCAGTGACCTTGAGCCACTTTCTTTTGCAAAAACGCCGATAGAAGCAGGCAAGCAACCAAAATGCAAGGCAGCGGCATACCCCGATGAGCGCACGTCAGCCGTGTGCCTCACCGATATACCCGCTATGCCTGATGATTGCTCAGACACGCCATGAGGGCATGTCTCAAGGGGAAGGATAGGGCATCAGATATATTGGGACCTGTGCCATCAATGACGGTATTGCTGGATACGCGTCGTGCGCAAACCTGCAAGTCCATAGGCATCGATTGATGCCTGCCAGGACAGGAACTCCTCGACTGTCAGCGTGTAGCGCTCACAGGCCTCTTCAAGGCTCAGCAGGCCACCTCTGACGGCGGCAACAACTTCGGCCTTGCGTCGGATCACCCATCGCCTGGTCGAGCTCGGAGGTAGATCGGCAATGGTCAACGGGCTTCCGTCGGGGCCGATCACGTATTTTATTCTTGGTCTCACCATCTCGGTCATTGGACTCTCTATACACACTCAAAGACCTTACTGAAGCCACCATACAGTTCGAGGTTTAAAGATTGTCTAAACAAACCGGGACAGTTTTATTTAACCCGAAAAGCACCGTTTCAAGCCATTTGTGCAGGCAATCGCCAAGTGCGACGAGAAGGGAACTTGCTGTTGAAGTGGCAATTGCCTATATCAGGGCCGCAAGCTTGATTGGCGCCTTTAACGCCTTTGAACGCGGAAATGAGACCTTGAACACATTAGATATCGACAAGAAGCCTGAAGACACGCGGGTTGTGGTTGCCATGTCGGGGGGCGTTGATTCCTCCGTCGTTGCCGGACTGCTCAAGCGCGAGGGCTATGACGTGGTTGGCGTGACGCTGCAGCTCTACGATCACGGCGCTGCCGTTCATCGTGCCGGCTCATGCTGCGCCGGACAGGATATTGACGACGCGCGCCGCGTGTCTGAAACCCTGGGCATTCCCCATTATGTGCTGGATTATGAGCAGCGCTTTCGCGAAGCGGTGATCAATCCCTTTGCCGCCAGCTATGTTGCGGGCGAAACGCCGATCCCCTGTGTGGCCTGCAATCAGACGGTAAAATTTGCCGATCTGTTGAAAACGGCGCAGGAATTGGGCGCCGATGCGCTGGCCACCGGCCATTATATCCGCTCGCGCAACAATGGTGCGCACCGGGCGCTCTATCGACCGGTCGATTCCGACAAGGATCAGAGCTATTTTCTGTTTGCCACCACCCAGGAACAGATCGACTATCTGCGGTTTCCGCTGGGTAATCTGTCGAAGGCGGAAACACGGGCGCTGGCGGCCAGCATGGACCTGAACGTCGCCAACAAGGCGGAAAGCCAGGATATCTGTTTTGTGCCGCAGGGAAAATACAGCGATATTATTGCCAAGCTGAGGCCGGAAGCGGCCCGCAAGGGCGATATCGTGCATATTGATGGCCGTGTGCTGGGTGAGCATGAGGGCATCATGCATTACACCATCGGTCAGCGCCGCGGCATCGGCGTGGCTGTCGGTGAGCCGCTCTATGTGGTGCAGCTGGATGCGCGCGCCGCACGGGTCATCGTCGGCCCGCGGGAAGCGCTGGAGACCAACCGGCTGCATCTGCGCGATGTCAACTGGCTGGGCGATGGCCCGTTGAGCGACCTGCCGGCGGATGGTTTTGAATGTTACGCAAAGGTTCGCTCGACGCGCCCGCCGCGCCCGGCCATCGCCTGGTATCGTGACGGCGCCCTGATGGTGGAGCTGGTCGATGGCGAAGCCGGCGTTGCGCCGGGGCAGGCCTGTGTCCTTTATTCCAGCGACGGCGAAGACGCCCGCGTATTCGGTGGCGGCTTCATCAGCCGGACCGAGCGCAGCGATGAGGCAGAAAAACTGCTGCAGGACTTGCTGGCAGGCAAGCGCGCTGAAGCTGACCTGCAACAATTGTAGTTCAGCCCAACAATTGTAGGAAAGCCCAAAACCCCAGGTAAGCAAAGTCGATGACCGGGCCGTGCAACCCAAATCAGGCCAATTTCATTCGGCCGCGACAACCTGACGGGCCGTAAGGAAGGTTCCGATGGTCTCGATGATGCAATCCTGATCCGAGCGTTCCAGATAGGGATGCATCGGCAGGCACAAAATGGTGTTTGGCAGATGTTCGGTGACTGTCAGCGGGCCTGGACCCTTGGGATAATGCGCATAGGCCGGCTGCATGTGCAGCGGTTTGACATAATAGATCACTGACGGAATGTCGTTTTCAGCCAGATGGGCTTTCAACTCGTCGCGATGGGCTGTTTCAATGGCGAATTGCGCCCAGGCCGACTGCATGCCCTCGGGCACATGCGGCACACGCACAAAGTCTTTCAGATTGTCGCAATAATAATTGGCCACAGTCTGCCGTGCTTCCAGTTCCTCGTCGAAAATGGCCAGCTTTTCCAGAAGAATGGCCGCCTGGATCGTATCAAGGCGCGAGTTCATGCCGATCTGCACATTGTCGTACTGGCTTTCGCCCTTGCCGTGAAAGGCGATGGAGCGCAATTTTTCCATCAGCGCATCATCATCGGTGAACATGGCGCCGCCGTCGCCGTAGCAGCCGAGCGGCTTTGCCGGATAGAAGCTGGTGCCCGCCACCTTGCCGAAGGAGCCGCAGCGCCCCTCAACGGTCGAGCCACCGATGCTCTGGGCGGCATCGGAGAGAATCAGCAGATCATGTTTGCGCGCGATGGCTTCAATCGCCGGATAATCGGCAGGGGTTCCAAACAGGTCGACCGGAATGATCGCCTTGATGTTCAGGCGGCCCTCGGCCTTGATGGCGGCTACGGCATCTTCAAGATGCGACGGGCTGATATTGTAGGTCTGCTGGGAAACTTCTACAAAGACCGGTGTCGCGCCGGTCAGCGCCACCACTTCGGCTGTTGCGGCAAAGGTGAACGAGGGCACGAAGACTGCATCGCCCGGGCCGACGCCGCAGGCCATCAGCGGCATCAGCAATGCGTCGGTGCCGTTGGCGCAGGCCACGGCGTGTTTTGCCCCGACATAAGCTGCAATCTTTTCTTCGAATTCGCTGACTTCCGGTCCAAGAATGTAACGGCCCTCGGCCATGACTTTGGAAACGGCCTTTTCCAGCCGGTCTGCAATGCGCATTCTTTGTGTGGCGAGATCTATGAACTGCATATTTATGTCCCCTGCGGTCAATCGCTGTGGCGGGCGTTCTGGCGGGTTGGTGCCATTACAGGAAATTCCTGTTCTGCGCCAAATCCCGGATAACCTGATCCCTCAATCCGGCTATTCCCGAATGCGAAGCGATTGTGCCCAAATAATCTTGAATTCAGCTAATAAGCGGTCATTCCACAGATTTCCAGCCCCGCGCTCTTCACACACGCACGCAGTTTGTAACCGCAGGTGATCAGGCTGCAGGGCAGGCCCTGTCTCACGGGCCCGGTCTCACAGGCATGGCAAGCCGCCTGCAAGGGGCTTGGCAGTCCCGCTGGTGGAATAATCAGCTGTGGGTAACTGTGCCCACAGAAAGGATCCTGATGACCGCCAGGCCTTCTTCGGCCGGCGTGCGCGATGGCGCGCCACTGCGTATGCAATCAATGAAGTGCATGCATTCCTTTGTCAGGGGCATGCCTTCGGGCGCGTCGATATAGCGCGGCTCAGCTGATTCGAACTGCAGGGACGTGCCGTCCTTCCACACCTTGTGATCATAGATGGCCAGTTTTTCGCGCCAGGGCGCCACATCGTCAAAAACCGCCATCGCCTTGTCGCCAATGACAGTCAGGCGGCGTTCGCGATAGGGATTGAGCCGTGAGGCGAAGACATGCGAACGGATGCCGCCGGGAAAGGTCAGATGCAGATGGGCAAAATCGCTCAGATGGTTGAGCACTGCTGTGCCTTCGCCGCGCACGTCTGACGGCTCTTCACCGGTCAGCGCCAGAATCAGCGACAGATCATGGGGCGCTATGTCCCAAAGCGCATCGTTTTCCGCGTGGAATTTGCCCAGCCCGACGCGGTGCGAGTGGATATAGCGTATGGTGCCCAGATCACCTCTGGCCACCATGTCCGACAGGATCTCGAAGGCCGGGTGAAAGCGCAGTACATGGCCGGTCATCACCGTCAGGCCGGCAGCCTTGCCTGCCGCGACCACCTGCTCGGCGTCCGCGACATTCAGGGCAATGGGTTTTTCCACCAGCACATGTTTGCCGGCGGCAATGGCGCGCAGGGCGTTTTGCGCATGAAATTGCGGCGGCAGCGCCAGCACGATGCCATCAATGGCAGGGTCATCATAAACGGCATCCGGCGTCATGGCCGCGACATTGAACTGCGCGGCAACCGCTTCGGCGCGGGCCATGTCGGCATCGGCAACGGCGTGCAGAGCGCCCAGCCCGCTCAATGTCCTGATATGGTTGAGGCCCCAATATCCGCAGCCGATGACGGCAATTGCCGGATTGGTCTTCATGGTATCTGTTCCGCCTGAAGTGATTGCATTGCCGTTGCAATATCGACCAGCCTGCAGCCATGCAAGTGGCGCGTGGCATTTTGTTCAAGCTTTCGCTTGACACCAGCGACACCGCGCCATTATATCGCGCCGGTCTGGCGGGGTAGCTCAGGTGGTTAGAGCAGCGGAATCATAATCCGCGTGTCGGGGGTTCGAGTCCCTCTCCCGCTACCAGATTTTTCTAAGATATTGCAGGTGGGTAGGTCTCGCGCTTGGTGGGCGCGTAGAGTGCCCGGTGGGGTCTTCGTCGAATCCGGGGGCACTGTCCATGATTTGCCATTTTAGTATGGTTTTTCTTCCAGCTTGGATCCAGTCCTTTTCTTGTGCTTCAGGCGCATAAGACGCGCACACGTTTTCTATAATTT
>Ga0208648_1000471_pt1 | contig 41429 bp, 46 predicted proteins | sample AntAceMetag02UKL_FD_184772 | JGI IMG/M metagenome (GOLD analysis project Ga0208648, IMG submission 184772) | Saline lake microbial communities from Ace Lake, Antarctica - Antarctic Ace Lake Metagenome 02UKL (SPAdes) (version 2) | ecosystem: Environmental > Aquatic > Non-marine Saline and...
TAAATAACCCATTAATCGGCTTGTGTCTTGTTCACTTAAATTATCAAAATTCGCACTAAAACCCTGTCAAGTACTTTTTTATTTATTTACGCTGAGTAGTTACAAAGCAAATTCCAATACCAGACCGACAAAAATCGTAAAACCAAACAAGTTACTATTTAAAAAAGCTTTAAAACAATCAGCATTTTCGCGGTAAAAAATCAGTTTTTGCTGATAGACAAAAAAGCCACTTGCGCATAACAGGGCTACATAATAAATCCAGGATAAATCCTGCATACGCCCTATTTGAACTAGCAAAAGCATTATTATGATTTGCAGTATGGCCATGATTTCGCGCTCTTTATCGCCAAATAAAATGGCTGTTGATTTAACGCCTATTTTTAAATCATCTTCTTTATCAACCATTGCATACATCGTGTCATAGACCAGAGCCCACAGTGCTGTTGCCAGATACATCAACCAGGCGACAGCAGGAATTTCATTACTTTGTGCGGCAAATGACATGGGAACAGCCCAGCCGAATGCAATGCCCAGATAGGCCTGGGGTAACTGCGTATAGCGTTTCATAAACGGATAGCTAGCTGCCAGAAAAACACCGCCAAAAGATAGCATGATGGTGTATTGATTCAGCAATAAGACTAATCCGAAGGCACTGACACATAATACGCCAAACAAGGCCAATGCTTCTTTTGGCTTAACTTTGCCGGATGCAATAGGCCTTAATTTTGTGCGCGCTACATGCGGGTCAATATCTTTATCCGCGTAGTCATTAATAACACACCCAGCAGCACGCATTAATACCACACCAAGACAGATCACTGTCAATACCAGAATATTCGGTAACCCCGAACTCGCTATCCAGAGCGCCCATAAAGCAGGCCACAATAAGATTAATATGCCAATTGGCTTATCAAAGCGCGCTAATATCCAATACTGTTGCGCTCTTTCCAGGATTTTTTCTTTATTCACAGCAATAACTCTATTTTAATAAATTCAATAACTTACCTAAGAAGACTTCATAAATTACATCAAATATTGACAAATTATTTGGAAAGTCAATAAACATGTACTATTATTATTTTAATCTTTATATTTTATATGCTTACAATAACTATTTAATGTAAAGTTTCTATAAAAATACCAAGTAGGTACGCTTATGTTACATATTATCGATAAATTCCCCATCCAACTTTCCTTTTTAGAACAAATGCACTCTGGCGATACGCTTATCTTAAAAGATAATGCAGTCTACGCTGCAAAACAAGATAATATCAAGGCAGCGCTGACCAGGAAGACATTTGCTCATCTTAACCTTTGCGTTAGTAAAGCCGATTTATCATTACGTAATATCTCAAACTGTGAGCTTATTCGTGGCGTGGCAATTATTGACAGTGCTGATGAGTATCAAGAATATCTTGCACAGAATACCGCGTTTCTATCGTGCAACTAAGTCAGTACTAAATACTTAGTGAGAATGCACAGGTTACGGGCTTATTTTGTGCTTAATAAAGTAATCAACTTTTCCATAAAGCTGCTTTCCACTGTCGCTTGTACAGGAACATACCAGTGCAGTGTGGATGCAAAGGACCGGCACTTGACCGCATCTTTTTCGGTCATAAAAATCGCCTCCGCTGCGTTAAATAGAATATCTTTCTCGGTATAAGCATAATGGTCTGGAAAAGGATGCGCCTGGCACACTACACCCTGTTTTGCCAATAAATCAAAAAAGCGTTGTGGATTACCAATACCTGCAATGGCATGACACAGCATACCTCTAAATTCTGCTAATGGTTTATGTTCCTGAGTTTGCATATTAACTGCATAATCTCCCTCCAGTTGCATCAGAATTTCGTTTTCTTCTGCTTCCCCGCCGTTACAAATAACAAAATCAACTTCTTGTATACGCTCCTGGGGCTCTCGTAAAGGCCCTGAAGGCAAACAAAAATTATTGCCAAACCGACGCACACCATCAATCACGACTATCTCAATATCGCGGTACAAAGCATAATGCTGCAGGCCATCATCTGAAATAATCACGTCTATACTTGCGTTTTCCAGTAGCAGTCTGGCTGAATCGGCTCTGACTGGCCCAACTGCAACAGGACATCCGGCCTGCTGGGCAATCAGTAAAGGCTCATCGCCAATTAATGCAACATCACTGTCTGCATTTACTAGGACCGGCCAGGTTGCAGATTGCCCGCCATAGCCACGACTAATCACTGCCGGGTTAAACCCCGCTGCTTTTAACTGTTCGACCAGATAAATAACCAATGGCGTTTTTCCTGTACCACCCAGGGTTATATTACCGACAATAATCACTGGTACAGGCATTTTTTCTACCGACTTAAAGCCTTTTTTATACAGCCAGCGTCTAAACTTTGCTATATCTCTGAATATGAATGACAAAGGCATAAGCCAGGTACCAATAAAATGATCTTTATACCAAACTTCATCGACAAACTTAGCAATTAACTGTTTCATATTATTCTCGTTTCTGCGTTGCAAAAGTGATGCTGGAAAACCCTATCTTTGATGCAACATCCAGGACTGAAATTGCTGACTGCACTGGCGCATTAGCATCGGCACTAATAATTAGGGAAATATTTTTATTATCTTTATTCGCCGTTAATTCTCTGGCCAATGTATCCAGACTACTATCACTCAATGCTTTATCATCGATAAAATACTGACCTGATTTATCAATCGTCAAGGTTAATGCCTGCTCTTGCTTTTCGGATTGTTGCCCATCTGCTTCTGGCAACAATACCTTTATGGCAGTCTCCCTGCTAAAAGTTGTTGTGACCATAAAAAAAATGAGTAACAAAAACACCACATCAATCATGGGTGTCATAGAAATATCCGGAGCCTTAGATTTTTTATTGCGAAAGTTCATTCTAATTCTTCACGGGAGCCGTGAATCACTTCAATTAATTTGATAGACTCTTCTTCCATATTAAGAACATAGGCATCTACCAGGCCATCAAAATAACGGTGAAAAATAACACAAGGAATCGCCACTACCAAACCTGCGGCAGTGGTAATCAATGCTTCAGAAATACCTCCCGCCAGGACAGTTGGATCACCGACTCCGTGGCTGACAATTGCGGCAAAAACCTTGATCATTCCTACCACTGTACCAAGCAAACCAAGCAATGGTGTAATGGTAGCAATGGTACCCAGGGTATTTAAAAATCGCTCTAGTTTATGCGCGACTTGTCTTCCAGATTCAGCAACAGACTCTTTCATTACATCGCGCCCCAGGCTTCGACTCATTAGCCCGGCCGCCAGAATTCTACCTAAAGGGGAGCTATCCTTTAAATGTTTTAAAATCTTGGCATCCAGCTTTTTTGCTTTTGCCAGGTTCCACACCTGGGACACCATTTCCGGCGGTAGAATCTTTTTTTTACGCAAAGTCCAGAAACGTTCACCGATAATCCCCATTGCCATAACTGAACAAAAGAGAATGGGGATCATTAATAAGCCGCCACTTTGGATTAACTCAAACACATATTTTTCCTATATTATTTGTTTTTATTGATGACAAAAAGCCTTGCCCTTACCTACCCAGATAACAGCAATAATATACGCTAAAGCACTTAAAATTGCTGCAAAACTATACACCCAATGCCCGCCATAAACATCCCAGGCATAGCCACTATACAAGCCACCTAGCATACCACCTAAACCAAAACTGAAGCTGCTATACAGCGCCTGCCCTTTGCCCTGATGATGCTGGCCAAAATAACTTTGCACTAAATGAATGGCAGCCACATGTGCCGTGCCAAAAGTAGCTGCATGCAAGACCTGTGCACCGAGTAAAATGTAAAGATTATCCGCATACCAGGCTATCATCAACCATCTTAAAACCGATAATAAAGCACTGACTAACAAGATTCGACGTAAAGAAACAAACTTTAATAATTGGCGCATACAAATAAACACAATAATCTCAGCCCCTGCCCCGAGAGACCACAGCATACCAATCATGCTAGATGAATAACCCTGTTGCTTTAAATAAATCGAAAAAAAAACATAATATGGGCCATGCGCTGCTTGTAACAGCATATATACCAGTAAAAAGGCAATGATTTCTGGCTGTTTAACAATTTGCCAGATTCTCACTGCCGCCTGACTGGCTTTAGCAGTTGACACCTCCGGTGTAAGCAAAGAAATTAACCAGATACTGGCTAACAGTGAAACAATTAAATAAGGCAATAATTTAATTGAATATAAATCCAGTAAATAACCTACACCCAAAACTGTCACAATAAACCCTATCGACCCCCATAAGCGTATATGGCTATAGCGATGCGGCTCTGCTTTTAAGTGATGCAGTGTAGCTGCTTCAAATTGTGGCAATGCCGCATTCCAGAAAAAACTAAAACTGACAGTAACAAATGCAAACCACTGAAAAGATTGCTGATACAAAAAACCGGCGAATAAAACCATTGCAAAAAAAGAGGCCATGCGAATAACGCGTAAACTTTTTCCTGTCTGGTCCGCAATCCAGCCCCAAAGATTAGGCGCAATGATTTTGGTACCCACCATGCATGCAGTTAATTCACCAATTTCAGCGGCATTAAAACTGCACTCTTTAAGATACAGACTCCAAAAAGGTAAAAAACCTCCTAGCGTTGCAAAATAAAAAAAATAAAAACCTGATAAGCGCCAATAAGGAGTTTTAGATTGCAATAGATGATTCCATGTCAGATTTTTATTCCTTCTGTCACCACAATCTAATCACATTCTATTTTATCGCAATACCGGCAAAGTCGACTGCACATCATAATTTTGTGCTCTATGACGCAGCATATGGTCCATTAACACAATTGCCATCATCGCCTCGGCAATCGGCGTTGCACGAATCCCCACACAAGGATCATGACGACCTTTAGTGACTACCTCAATTGCCTCACCTTGCCGGTTTATACTGCGCCCTGGCAAATGCAGGCTAGAAGTTGGTTTTAAAGCAATGCTAGCGACAATGTCCTGACCACTGGAAATACCGCCTAAAATACCCCCGGCATGATTACTTAAAAACCCCTCAGGAGTCATTTCATCTCGAAAATCTGTGCCTTTACTGTTGACACAATCAAAGCCATCGCCAATTTCCACACCCTTGACCGCATTGATGCTCATTAAAGCATGGGCTAAATCAGCATCCAGACGATCAAAAATAGGTTCACCTAAACCAGGCGGTACATTACTTGCCATAACATTTACTTTTGCACCAATCGAATTACCCTGTTTACGCAAGGCATCCATATAAGCCACTAATTCTGCTTCCTTACTCGCATCAGGACAAAAGAACTCGCTATTATCCATTGCAGCCCAATCAATAGTTTCGACTTTAATCGGGCCTAATTGAGATAAATAACCACGAATTTCGATACCATACTGTTGCTTTAAATATTTCTTGGCAATACCACCCGCAGCAACCCGCATTGCAGTTTCTCTAGCTGAAGAACGACCGCCACCGCGATAATCTCTAAAACCATACTTATGATCATAAACATAATCTGCATGACCTGGTCGATAGGTTTCAGCAATATTGGCATAATCTTTTGAACGCTGATCGGTATTTTTAATCAGCAAACCAATCGGTGTCCCTGTTGTTTTACCTTCAAATACACCCGATAGAATTTCTACTTGATCGGCTTCACGGCGTTGTGTGGTATGTCTTGAAGTGCCGGGTTTACGCCGATCCAGGTCACCCTGCAAATCAGCTTCTGATATCTCCAGCCCTGGCGGGCAGCCATCAACAGTTGCACCTAATGCAATACCATGACTTTCGCCAAAAGTCGTGACTGTAAATAATTTTCCTATGCTATTACCTGACATACTTAACTTAATGCCTCTCTAAATAATTGATTAAATGCAAACACTTGCTCTGCACTCAGTAAAAATACACCATCACCGCCCTGCTCAAAATTCAGCCACAAAAATGGCACGGCAGGAAATTTTGTTTGCAATGTTTCTGCACTACTGCCTACCTCTACTACTAAAACTCCTTGGGCACTGAGAAAATCTGCTGCAGCCACTAATATTTTAATGACCAGATCCAGTCCTGTCGCTCCACCGGTAAAGCCCATTTCAGGTTCGGCATGAAACTCGGCAGGAAGCTGCTCCCATTCGCTTATAGCTACATAAGGTGGATTGGAAACAATTAAATCATATTTTCGTGCAGGTAATGCAGTGAACAAGTCTGAATGATACAGTGTTAACTGTTCTTCTACTTCATGTTTAGTGACATTGATTTTCGCCACTTGCAGAGCCTCTTCGGACAAATCCACTGCATCAACATGCGCATCAGGAAAAGCATAAGCACAGGCAATCGCAATACAGGCGCTACCGGTACATAAATCCAGAACATTCTGCACCTGATCAGCATCAACCCAGGGTGCAAACTGCTCTCGAATTAATTCAGCTATAGGGGATCTAGGTACTAAAACACGCTCATCTACATAAAAAGCCAAACCGGCAAAAATGGCTTCATGCATTAAATAAGCTGATGGAATACGGGTCTCGATACGACGATTAACAAGATCAAAAATTTTTTGTCTTTCATCATCTGTCAATCGAGCACTAAAATAGCTTTCGGATAAGTTATATGGAAGATGTAAGCTATGTAAAACCAAAGCGGCGGCATCATCTAGCGCTGTTGCTGTGCCATGTCCATGAAATAGCTTTGCTTCTGCAAATCGGCTGGCAGCCCAGCGAATATAATCCCTTACTGACACCAGAGTGTGAATCGTTTCTAACGATGTTTGTTGCATAACAAAAATTGTAAAAAAGAGAGTTGTTTAGGTAATTTTAAACTATTTCAGAGAATAATTAGTCGTTCAAAATTATTTTAACAAAAAAATACCAAGAAACATCAACATAAGCACAGAGAACACAAGAACCACAGAGATTTCATCACAAAAACTCAGTGCTCTTTGTGATAAAAGTGTTAAATTTTTCAGGCTACTAAGGCAACTCGCAACAAATATCCCACCCACCTTGCTAGTCTTTTTGTCCGTCTTCTGCGTTGTAAAAATAGTTACGTAGCCTGCTATGTGCCTATTTTTACGCCTTGAAGACAAACAAAAATCCTGCGCAATATGGGGTAGATTATTTATTGCGCGCTGCCTAACTTATCAGCATAACATTTAGCATAAAACGCGAGCTCTGTTATTCCAGGGTCATTATTTTTAATGCCACAAAAAGCTTTCGATATGTCTCGGCCGATACTGCATCGCGACAAATCAATAAACTCCGATGTTTTTTATCTATCTCAACCTGCAGAATAATAATAAATGAAGTGAGTACGCTGGCTTTTAAAATACGCAGATAAGAGTAGTCATCGTGTTCGACCAATTCCCAGGAAAGTTCCTCTGTATGTCTCAGCGTGAAAGTATAAAACCCTTTTTTATAACGCTTTAAGTAAAAGTACAGACTATATCCAGGTAAAAAGATTAAGATCATTTTTGGGGTAATAGTTACTGGCATTAATAAGCAACTAAATGTCACTAGAACATGTACGACTATAATAAAGGCCAGTAAGTAACGGGATTTTTTTACCTCAACCCATAAAGCTGCTGCGGATTTTTTCGACAAGCTGTTTTAACTCTTCTTTTTCAGGAAATTTATTAGCAAAAAAAAAGGCAATTAATAGATCATCTTCAAGAGCTAATAATTCGCTAAAAAAACGCTGATCGCTTAGGCTTGACGCTGCATAATGACTGTCTAAATAAGCGCAGAGTACAGCATCCAGCTCTTTTACTCCGCGCCGACACTGCCAGCGCAAGCGTTTCAAATCTTGCATTAAGCCATTAACCTTCTTGCCTTACCAGCAACATCTTTTTGATTTCAGCAATTGCTTTTGCCGGATTCAAACCTTTGGGACAAGTATCGGTACAATTCATGATGGTATGACAACGATATAATTTAAATGGATCTTGCAAATCATCTAAACGAGCACCGGCATTCTCATCACGACTATCATTTAACCAGCGAGAAGCCTGTAACAAAACTGCAGGGCCAAGATATTTCTCACTATTCCACCAATAACTAGGACAACTAGCTGAACAGCAGGCACACAGTACACACTCATACAACCCATCTAACTTTTTGCGTTCTTCAACACTCTGCAAACGTTCACTATCAGCCGGAGGTGGCGTTTGTGTTTCTATCCACGGTTTAATGGATGCATATTGCGCATAAAAATGCGTCATATCTGCAACCAGATCTTTAACCACGTCCATATGCGGTAATGGAAAGATTTTAATCGTCCCTTTATATTCTGCAATCGGTTTAATACAGGCTAGCGAATTTTTGCCATTGATATTCATTGAGCATGAACCACATACACCCTCGCGGCATGAACGTCTAAATGCCAAACTACTATCGATTTCATTTTTGATTTTTAAAATTAAATCCAGCACCATTTCACCGCATTGATCTAAATCTATGTCGTAGCAATCTATGCGTGGATTTTCATCGGTATCAGGATCCCAGCGGTACACCTCAACCCGTTTAACGCGTGTCGCGCCTTCCGGTGCGGAATAAAACTTGCCTTTTTTTACAACTGAATTTTTTGGCAGCGTAAATTCAACCATTAGTAAACCCTCTTTTTAGGTGGGATCATTTCAACTTCATCAGTTAAGGTATACATATGTACCGGACGATAATCGATCTTGACTTTATTATCTTCAATCCATAACAGCGAATGTTTTAACCAGTTTTCATCATCTCGGTCCGGAAAATCATCTCTTGCATGTCCACCACGACTTTCAGTACGATTGGATGCCGCAGCAATAGTGACCAGCGACAAATCTAGTAGATTTTCCAGTTCCAGCGTTTCGACTAAATCGGTGTTCCAGATCAAGGAATGATCAGTTGTATTGACATCAGCAAAAGAAGCGCGAATGTCCGCAATTTTTTGCTCGCCTTGCGCCAGGGTATCTCCAGATCTAAAAACAGCCGCATGTGTTTGCATGGTTTTTTGCATATTCAAACGTATCTCGGATGTTTTTAAGTGCCCTTCAGCAAAACGCAGGCGGTCAAAACGTGCCAGGGCTTTATCATAGGCACCTTCAGCTAAAGGCTTATGAGGCGTTCCTGGTTTGATTAATTCGGCACAGCGTATCGCTGCTGCACGACCAAAAACCACCAAATCTAGTAAAGAATTAGATCCTAAACGATTAGCACCATGTACTGAAACACAGGCCGCCTCGCCAATGGCCATTAAGCCCGGGACAACTGTATCAGGATCACCATCTTTTAAAGTAACCACTTCAGCTTTATAATTAGTTGGAATACCACCCATATTGTAATGCACCGTGGGAATAACAGGGATAGGTTCCTTGGTAACATCTACTCCAGCAAAAATCCGCGCTAAATCAGAAATACCTGGTAAACGTTCATTAATGATTTCAGGATCTAGATGCTCAACATGTAAATAAGCATGATCCTGAAGTTCTCCAATACCACGTCCCGCATTGACTTCCATGGTGATCGCCCGACTGACTACATCGCGTGAAGCCAAATCTTTTGCATGTGGTGCATACTCTTCCATAAAGCGCTCGCCTTTGGAGTTGGTTAAATAGCCACCCTCCCCGCGCACCCCTTCGGAAATCAGACACCCTGCGCCATAAATACCCGTTGGATGGAATTGAATAAATTCCATATCCTGTAAAGGCAGTCCTGCCCGCAATACCATTGCGCTACCATCACCGGTTACTGTATGTGCAGAAGTACAGGAAAAGAAACAACGCCCATAACCGCCAGTGGCTATAACCACCGTATGGGCCTTGAAAACATGCATGGAACCATCATCCAGGCTCCATGCCAAAACTCCACGGCACGCCCCCTCTTCCATGATTAAATCGATAACAATGTATTCGACAAAAAATTCAGCTTCATGTTTCAGCGATTGCTGATAAAGTGTATGCAAGATAGCATGACCAGTGACATCCGCAGCAGCACAAGTCCGTTGTGCTGTGCCTTCGCCAAAATGAGTGGTCATGCCACCAAACGCACGTTGATAGATTTTGCCATCCTCATTACGCGAAAACGGGACCCCATAATGCTCTAACTCTAAAACCGCCGGGATTGCTTCACGACACATATATTCAATGGCATCCTGATCACCTAACCAGTCAGATCCTTTAACCGTATCATACATATGCCAGCGCCAGTCATCTTCACCATTATTGCCTAGCGCGGCACTAATCCCACCTTGAGCTGCTACAGTATGACTACGAGTTGGAAACACTTTACTAATACAGGCCGTCTTCAAGCCTTTTTCAGCCATCCCAAAAGTTGCCCGCAACCCCGCACCACCAGCACCAACGACAACAACATCGTATTCATGCTCAATAATTTTATATTTATCTTTCATGTGTAATTATCCTGCCGAAATAGCAATGCGTATAGCAAATACTAGCGATGCAATAGCCATCCCAGTAAAAGTCAATTTAATTATCCAGACCAGGGCAATTTTTAGCCAATCAGGATTGACGTAATCTTCAATAACAACCTGTAATCCCAAAGCAGCATGATAAAAGCCAGTAAATGCCCAGGCGAGCAATAAAGTAAAATTAACCGGGCTAATAAGCCACTGCTTTATATCAACATAAGAGGCATTAAAAAGTTGATTAATAAATAAAATCAACCAGAATGATAAGGGGATCAAAGCAACGGCTGTTACTCTCTGCATCCACCAATGTGTAGTTCCACTTTTTGCAGAACCCAGGCCACGTGCTTTCGCTAAAGGAGTGCGATATTCCATATTTAACTTCCTAACTGAACAAATAAGAAACTAATAAATGTCAGCGCAACGGAGGCAAACATTTCTAATAAAATATAGTAATTCATTAAAGGCTTTTCATAGCCTTCACCGGCATCCCAGAACAAATGGCGAACACCATGGCATAAATGAAAAAACAAGGCATAGATCATCATCCAGACAGCAATGCCTATCAATGGCTGGTGTATCACCGACTGCATAGCCTGAAAACTACTGGCACCGCACTGGATGACTGCCAGGCTCAGCACAAATAACATCAATCCTGCTGCTAACAATACCCCCGTCATTCTATGGGTAATGGATACCACCGCAGTTAAGGGCAACCTATACACTTGCAAATGAGGCGCAAGCGGTCTTTTTCTCTGTTCCATAGCACAAACACTCGACTTAGAAATAAGGCCTAATAATACAGGCTCGTTCACGATTATTCCATTAGCAATTTATATTTATCCTGCCTGCTTAATTGCCCATGCCACATCTGCAGCCTGTTTATTTTCTTTTACATCATGTACGCGAAACATTCGTACGCCTTGCTGTACACCCAAAGCAGTCGTTGCTGCCGTTGCGCAAACTAAGTCGGCGGGTTCTGTCACTGCACACAAACTTCCCATAAACCGTTTCCGACTGGTGCCTAATAAAACGGGATAGCCGGTGGCGACAAATTTATCCAGATTGGCGAGTAAATCCAGATTATCCTGCCTGCGTTTACCAAAACCTATACCGGGATCTATGGCAATCTGGTGTTTTGCCACACCTGCCGCCAAAGCAGCATCGACACGTTCCTGTATAGCGCTTAAAACTTCACGGACGACATCTTGATAAAAAGGCGCATCCTGCATATTCTCCGGCTGGCCATTAATATGCATTAAAATAATTGGCACATTTTGTTTCGCCGCCAAAGATAGAATTTCTGCATCCTGTACGCCTGCAGAAATATCATTAATCATCGTCGCACCGGCATCAAGTGCAGCCTCAGCTACCTTACTTAAGGTGGTATCTATACTGATGGGCAGCGTAGATGACAGGTCTTTGCGTATTGCCTTGATAACCGGAATAACGCGTAAAATTTGCTCTTCCATCGATACCGGCCCTGCCCCCGGCCGGGTTGACTCACCGCCTATATCGATTATATCCACCCCTTCAGAAATCATGCACTGTGCATGTGCCAGCGCACTATCAATACCTGTATATTTTCCTCCATCAGAAAAACTATCGGGTGTGACATTAAGAATCCCCATAATAAGAGGATGCGTTATATTATTAAACATAGGGAGATTTGCTCCAAAATAGGTACTATTACTAAGAAATCTGCCAACAAAGCATGGCAAAGTATATAATATAGCCCACGATCATAGGGTGACCTTCTACTCACTACTCTACGAATTATTGCGGTATATGCGGACTAACCTCGCCTTGCTACTGCTTAATTAAAAAGCGAAATAATATACAAAACATATGACTTCACCCCGTATCGCATGGGCCGTTACCGGCTCGGGACATTTTATTGAAGAGTGCATAGACTATATGCTCACTTTAGAAAATGTCGATTTATATCTAAGCCAGGCTGGTGAAGAAGTGTTAAAAATGTACGGTATTCATATTAATGATTTACGCAATAGAGTGCGTATTTACCGTGACAAGGCTGCTTCGGCTCCACCAGTAGGATTATTCTATAAAGGTTATTATCATACACTGATTATTGCGCCGACAACTTCGAATACTGTCGCTAAATGCGTCTTGGGTATTGCCGATTCGCTGGTCACTAACTTATATTCTCAGGCGGGTAAATGCCGTATCCCCAATATTGTTTATCCTTGTGATATAGCCCCGGAAATGAAAACCACAGCCCCAGGTGGTGAAGTAATGGTTTATCCTAGAAAAATTGACCTGGATGCAACAGAAGCTTTACGCAGCTTTGAGTATACCACCGTGGTTGAAAGTGTAGCCGACCTCAAACTCGCCATGCAGCGACGCCTTGCATCTTTATCATGAGTGAACATATTCTATTTTTAACGGGCAAGCTGGCAGAAAAACAATTGCATCAGATTTTAGCAAAAATGCAGCCCGAGTTTACTTATACGGTACACCAGATTGGTGTTAAAGTTGCAGCATTGATGACTGCTGATATGATCGCCCGTCGATTAAAAGATACTTTTAATGCAGACCGAATCATTATACCGGGTCGTTGTCGTGGCGATATAGATGCATTAACGGAAATCCTATCCGTTCCGGTTGAACGCGGTCCAGATGAATTAAAGGATTTACCACTTTATTTTGGTCAACAGGCCTTACATATTGATTTAAGCCACTATGATGTGAAAATTTTTGCAGAAATAGTCGATGCGCCTAATCTTCCGGTCGATGAAGTTGTGCAACGCGCCTATTATTACCAAAGTAATGGCGCGAATATTATCGATATAGGCTGCTTGCCTGATACTCCGTTTGCGCATATGGAGGATATTATCCAGACCTTAAAGCAGGAAGGGTTTCAGGTCAGTATCGACTCTTTAGCAACAGAGGACCTATTGCGCGGCGCAAAAGCTGGCGCTGATTATATGCTCAGTTTGCATGAAAGCACTTTATGGGTGGCTGATGAAGTAGACGCTATTCCCATTATTATTCCGCAGCAACATACTGATATCAGCTCTCTGGATAAAGCGATTACAATATTGCAAGCCAAAAATAAAGCCTTTATCGTGGATCCGATTCTTGATCCGATCCATTTTGGTTTTACCGAATCAGTGGTACGTTACCATGCGGTCCGGCAAAAGCACCCTGATATAGAAATGATGCTAGGGGTGGGTAATATTACAGAGCTCACTCATGCAGATACTGCCGGTATGAATGCGATATTAATGGGTATTTGTTCAGAACTCGATATCAAGCATATTCTCGCCACCGAAGTCAGTCAGCATGCCAGCCGGGCAATTAAGGAAGCAGACATGGCGCGAAGAATTATGTATGCAGCCAAAGAAAATAATACCCTGCCCAAGCATATTAATGCTGATTTAATGGCCTTGCATGAAACCTCCCCCTTTCCTTATCAGTTAGCCGAAATCAAGGAATTTGCCGAGCAAATAAAAGATCCGAGTTATCGCATTCAAATTAGCCCGGAAGGTGTGCATATTTATAATCGCGATGGCTTACATAGCGCCATTGATCCTTTTGATTTATATCCAAAATTACAGGTCGAAGACGATGCAGGGCATGCATTTTATCTCGGCGTTGAGCTCGCTCGCGCTGAAACCGCCTGGCAATTAGGCAAACGCTTTAATCAAGACCAAGCCTTAAACTGGGGCTGTGCAGCAAAAACCAGCGAAGCGACGGTCGACTTACACACGTTTAAGCCTGCAGGAACAACATTTAAAAAGCCATGATTCAAGAAACCATCGTAACAACACAAAATAACAAGGGTGAAACGCATATTGCTCCTATGGGTATTCATATCGCTGGTGATGAATTTATTATTCTCCCCTTTCGCCCCTCTATCACCCTAGATAATATCCTGACAACTAAAACAGCCGTCATTAATTATACTGATGATGTCAGAATTTTTGCAGGCTGTGTTACAGGACGCAGTGATTGGCCTTTAAAAAAAGCAAAAAAAATTGACGGTCATTTTTTAGCGGATACATTAGCCCATTGTGAAGTAAAATTAAGCCATGTCAATGATGATCCGGTACGCCCAAAATTATTTTGCCAGGCAGTACATCAAGTTAATCATGCAGCTTTTAAAGGCTACAACCGTGCTCAATTTTCTGTACTGGAAGCTGCAATTCTATTAACCCGCGTCAATCGCTTAGCTCCCGCAAAAATTCATACTGAATTGGAATATTTACATATCGGCTTTAATAAAACGGCTGGCCATAGAGAAAGAGAAGCATGGTCCTGGATTACACAAGCGATAGAGCAAAAACTAAGAGAGAAATAACGCGTATGAATCGTATGCTGGCAAGCGTCAATAGCCTAGAAGAAGCCCTGATTGCACTACATTTTGATGTAGACATTATCGACCTGAAACAACCTGCTCTGGGAGCTCTAGGTGCATTACCAACACAACAGGTACAAGCTATCGTAACCCGTCTAGCTAACAGCAAACCAATTAGTGCAACGGTAGGCGATTTGCCGATGCAAGCAGATATCATTTTTAATGCTGTCAAAGAGATGGCCGATACCGGCGTAGACTATATTAAAATTGGCTTTTTTCCTGATCAAGACTGGCATGCAGTGATTGCAAAATTAGCGATACTAACACCCGGTTCTTTAAAGCTAATCGCCGTGTTATTTGCTGATCAACAACCCGATTTTAAATACATAGAACAATTCTCCGAGGCTGGTTTTACAGGCATTATGCTAGACACCATGGATAAAACCAATGGCTCGCTTAGCAAAGTAATGCCCCTCGTGACTCTGCAGCATTTCGTACAAACTGCGCAACACCATCAATTGCTCTGTGGCCTGGCAGGGTCTTTACGCGCAGTCGATATTCCTGCTTTACTTCCTCTACAAGCTGATTATCTGGGTTTTAGAGGAGCATTGTGCGAACAACATCAACGCACAGCCAAACTTGATCCTGCAGCATTAATGAGAATTAAAGCCAGCTTAGTTTAAACGAGTGCGTAACACTCCCTACTTGAAAACCATGATAAAAAAAATATCACTGACTAATAAAATCTTAATCGCTATGGGCTTAGGGCTTATTCTGGGCAGTCTGATAAATATCTTTGCTGCAGACCAGGCGATTATCCAGAACTATTTTGTAAATGGCTTATTTCACGTGATTGGCTCGGCTTTTATCAATTCCCTAAAAATGCTGGTCGTGCCTCTGGTCACTTTCTCTCTAATATGCGGTGTCTGCGGGATAGGCGACATTAATGCACTGGGGCGAATAGGCTTAAAATCCTTTCTGCTCTATATCCTTACCACTGGGCTTGCAGTATCTCTGGCTTTAACCATTGCCATTACCCTAGCCCCAGGAAAGGATTTTGTAAATCAACAACACACTACTGAGTTCGTTGCCAAGGCTTCTCCGTCAATTACGGATGTTTTTATAAATATAATCCCAAGCAACCCAATTGCAGCATTTGCTCAGGGCAATATGCTACAAATTATCTTTTTTGTCATTCTATTTGCTATCGCCATGCTGATGACTGGAAACATAGGTAAGCAACTGGCAGAAACTGCAGAGAAATTAAACGAAGTAATGATGCAAGTGGTTACCTTGGTAATGGACGTTGCCCCGGTCGGGGTCTTTTGCTTGATGGCAAAAACATTTTCCGAGCAAGGCTTCGTTTTGATTGTGCCTATGATAGGCTATTTTTCCGTGGTTATTTTATGCTTATTGTTACATGCATTGGGAACATTTTCGATATTACTCACCTTGTTTGCCAAACTCAATCCAGTCGCGTTTTACAAAAAAATGCGCCCTGCTCAGATATTTGCCTTTAGCACGGCAAGTTCTAATGCGACCATTCCAGTGACTCTTCACGTATTAGAAAAACGTATCGGAGTCAATAATACCACTGCCGCTTTTACTGTTCCCTTAGGTGCGACCATTAATATGGATGGCACAGCCATTATGCAGGGTGTTGCCACAGTATTTATTGCTAACGTATACCAGATAGACCTGGGCTTAAGTCAATACATCACTATTATAGGTATGTCCATACTAGCATCAATCGGAACAGCAGGCGTTCCCGGCGTTGGCCTTATTATGCTTGCCATGGTATTTAATCAAGTAGGCCTGCCTGTTGAAGGTATAGGCTTAATATTAGGCGTAGATCGTTTATTAGATATGCTAAGAACGGTTGTTAATATCACTGGGGATGCGACCGTCACCTGCATCGTAGCAAGAGGTGAAAATACTATCGATGATGCTGTTTTTAATGACCCTGAGTCGGGTAGTATTTCTGAAATACATTTACCGCATAAGTTATCATAAAATCAATACCCTGCTACTGAGCGTGATTAATACCGTAACAAAGCTTAATAAGGCTTCGTACGCTCGGAGGTAAATTTTTTAGTATATGCCAAGATTCTTTTTTGTATTTTTAGTGGAGTTGCGCAATATGCTTGACTTAAATACGAAATACTAATCCTTTTTTTGACTCCAATGGATAGTTCTCAGCCTCTATTAGCCCCATCCAAATAACCGGCGTATATAAAAAATGCTTCGACTCAAAAAAATAATATCCCTTTATTATCAATAGGATAAAATTTATCATCACTAAATAATTCCCATAGCTAAATAATTGTTTTGACACGACACAATCAATCATGATAAAAATACACCGTCGATTTCGAGTAACTTGCTCCCGACATACGCAAGGCAAATAAGATTACTGATCTGCCTTACCTGTGCAAAGCGCAGTTTTTTTATAAAAATAACAATAGAGGAAAGTCAAATGGCTGAAGAAAAAGATAAATCAACACTATATATAGGTGGAATCATTTTAATTGCTATCATTGGTGTTTTCATCCTAAAAGGTAGAGAAACTGAGCATTTAACACTAGGCGCTTCAACTGAATCTACTCAACAAGCATTTGAATCAGCTAATGCAAAAAGATTAGCTACACAAAATATCATGGTTGAATAGAGTTTTTCAGGTTAGTTACAAAATGGAATATTTATATATATTCTAGTTCAATGATAGTAACTACCTTAACTTCCACGTTAAGGTAGTTTTCATCTGGCTACAGATGACAGAGTACAACGTTAATCATTAAAGCACAATACATTCTCCACCTCTCAGTTTATTTCCAGATACTTTATCTCTCTAATCTCCTTAGCTAATTCCTGAGAAATCTGCAGTAGAGTATAAAGCTGCTGCAAGCTCATTTGATTAATTTTCTGCTCTGATCCATAACGCAAATCAAATAATTTGTTTTGCTTACCTAGAGGGTAAGTCGATTTAATTTTTGCTATATTTTGTGTAATAAGCTTCCTGGCCAGGCTTATCTGTTCTTCTCTTTTACAGGCAAAAGGCTTAAGCTGATGAGCCATATTTTCCGGATATATCTCCTGAGACTTGCACATAGCCGCGAGACGTTTACTCTTTCCCAGACTAATAATCGACTCAGTGCTCTGTACAACTGCTCTTAATTTTTTTTGCATACTATTCAAACTTTAAAATCATTAGCTTGCCACTTTTTCAGTGCATTTAAATATAACTCACCTTCTACAGAACGTACTCTCGCACCTAAGCTTGCGACTGTATCATCAGCCAAAACCGGCACTTGCTTTTGTAATAATACAGGGCCGGCATCGTAATCTGCATTAATAACCTGCACAGATGCCCCACTCTCCTTTTCTCTAGCAGATAAGACTGCAGCATGAACATAATCCCCGTACATTTTATGACCACCATATCTGGGTAATAATGAAGGATGAATATTTAAAATTTTATTATTAAACGCAGCCAGGGTTTCACTGCCAATTTTTTTCATATAACCAGATAACACGACAATATCCGTACCCGCATCAAGCAAAGCCTGTTTTATCGCCAAGTCCTCACTTTCTGGGTGAGTCTCGCCACTAATATGGATAACCTTCAGCCCATTTTCCAGACACCATGGATAAATAGCCGTGGTCTTGTTGTTAGTAATTAAAATGCCTATTTCAAAACCTGCTAAGCTGTGTGTTTTGATTGCAGCAATAATTTGTCTGGCAGAACTGCCGCCATGTGAAGCTAAAAAGCTTATTTTCATAAGATACGCATTAGTCTTTGTTGCATTAATTATTTATTACGCTCATTTGAATAGAACGGATTTAATCAGCTGTCCGCCCAAACCTACTTACTTTACTTGCAGACTGTAGTCGTCCTAGATAAAGTTTTCAATACAGCCCAAGCCGCTAATTTATCTTTATAAGGCATTGCTGCGTAGGCTGGACTGGTTGAGGGCAATTTAGCGTATTTATATGACCTAAATTCAATTGCCAAAGTCTGATAAACATGTTTTTTATAAAATGACTCCGCCATCCCACCGTTGAAAAATACATATTTGATTCGGGTGAATCGGCTAAATAAAGAAACAAAATCATTTATTTCTAATGAATTTTTATCAATTGCAGAATCCAGACTACCTTTTCTTGTACAAGATTTTAACACATCCCAGACAGCAATTCCCTCACGCTCTAAAAGCTGTTCAGCTTGATGATAGGGTATTGGTTTACCCTCATTGAACAAAGCAGCCATAATGCGCCAGAATGCATTTCGAGAATGAGCATAATACTGTTGTTTCTGTAAAGAAACCACACTCGGCATACTACCAAGAATTAAAATCCGTGCCTGATTATTTCCCAATAAATTAAAACCTGTTTGTTGTGTCATTAAAAAACCAGCTGATCATTAAAGAATGAGACGATAGCATATTAATGATCGATATATTTACTGATTTTTGCGATAATGCTCGACCTGTTCTAAAGTTGTGCGAACAAAGGATTTTCTTATCTAGTCAAAAAATCCAGTAGTATTAATCGCAACACACTCAAATCTAACTCTAAATTTATCTTAAAAAATATCTGAACTATGTGGTTTAAAAATCTTGCTATTTACCGTTTAACTGAAGCCTTTACTTTAACGCCTACAGAACTAGAAGAAAAACTGCAAAGTTTACGCTTTAAACCCTGCTCACCTACTGAAATATTCAGCTATGGCTGGACATCCCCGTTAGGTCGCGGATCAGAACAACTTATTCATCAGGCCAATGGCTTTATGATGTTATGCGCGACTAAAGAAGAGAAAGTACTTCCCACCACTGTTGTTAACGAAATGACAGCAGAGAGAATTACTGAAAAAGAAGATCAGGAAGCCCGTAAATTATCAAAGAAAGAACGTTCAGAACTAAAAGACCAAATTATATTTGAGCTATTGCCCCGCGCTTTTTCATTCTCCAAAAAGACCTTTGCCTATATTGACCCTAAAGGCGGCTGGTTAATCGTTGACGCTGCATCTGCAAAAAAAGCCGAAGAGTTGATCAGTTTTTTACGTAAAAACCTGGGCTCTTTGCCTTTGGTGCCCGTCAGCACTAAAGAAAAACCTGTGAGTATCATGACTCAGTGGTTATTGCAAAATGAAACACCTGCCGATGTCTTAATTGAAGATGAATGCGAATTACGTGCTCCTGAAGAAGCAGGCGGTATCATCCGTTGTAAACGCCAGGATCTGGCTGCGCCAGAAGTCAAAAATCATTTAGATACCGGCAAACAAGTGATTAAACTGGCAATTAGCTGGTCTGACCGTTTGTCATTTATTGTCGACGAAAATCTATCCATTAAACGTCTGAAATTTTTAGATCTAATTCAGGATCAAGTTACAGACACTGAAACTGACTCAGCTGAAGAGCAATTTGATGTAGATTTTACGATCATGTCGCAAGAACTGAGTTCATTCTTGCCACGTTTAGTAGAGCTTTTTGGGGGCGAAAATATTAACTAATGACTTCATTACACTACACCATCCGTGCTTTGCTAGCCGGTACATTTCTCCTGGCTAGTCATAATGCGCAAGCCATTTCTTTTTTGTTACCCGAGAATCCAAAAGATAGTCTGGTTCAAGAGTTTGCCGAGGGCAAGAATAAACAAACTTTAGCCAGCAAGGATGAGGATTTATTAGATATTGCGCGCCGCTTTGATTTGGGTCAGAATGAAATTATCCGATTAAACCCTGATGTTGACCGTTGGCTGCCCAAAGCAGGCGCGAAAATTCAGCTTCAAAGTGAACGCCTATTGCCTGATGCACCTCGTTCAGGCCTGGTGCTAAATTTACCTGAATTTAGGCTCTACTACTTTCCTAAGCCGCAAAATTATGGCCCTTCTTTTGTCATTACTCATCCTGTCAGCATAGGACGACAAGACTGGGAAACACCATTAGGGCAGACCAGGATTGTTGAAAAAAAAGAAAATCCCACCTGGACCCCGCCAGAGTCTATAAAAAAAGAGCATGCGGCTAAAGGTGATCCTTTGCCTGACGTTGTTCCAGCAGGGCCCAATAACCCATTAGGTTTATTTGCCATGCGCCTCGGTATTCCCGGCTACCTTATCCATAGCACTAACAAACCCTATGGTGTTGGCTTGCGGGTTAGCCATGGCTGTATTCGCATGTATCCTGAAGACATGAGTACTCTCTTCCCTGTTATTAAAGTCGGAGAGCCTGTCACTATTGTTAACCAGGCGGTTAAAGTAGGTTGGGGCGGAAACAATTTATATATAGAAGTTCATCCACCACTGGAAAACCATGAATCCGATAATTTATTGGATATTGCTCTGGATTTGATTGAACGTGCCAATAACGGTGTGTTGCCAGTTCTAGACGGTGCTGCTTTAAGAAACGCTCTGACAGACAGAAAAGGCCTTCCAATAAAGATATATGAGCAAACTAGCTTACCAACAAGTGAAGAAGCTTTTGACATGAATTGAACAAACCCTGCATTAATCAGTTCCGGGGGGGGCTGAATAGCACAAAAAAAAAGCCCGCTAACTTAAAAAGTTAACGGGCTTTTACTATAGCCTTATGAATCCATTAATTACTTCATCATTGCTTTGTTAAGCATACGATCTAATTTATGGTTTGTTTCAGCTGCAGAATCTGCGGCACGATTAGCAGCTGCATTTGCTGCTGCTGCATTTGCTGCTGCTGCGCTTGCATCTCTTGCTGCTTGATCAGCTTTAGATGAAATTTGAGCTGTCTGCGCTTTAAGATCATTTACATCTGCTTGTAATTTTTTCAAGTCGCCAGTGCTTGCACAACCCACAGCAAAACTTGCAGCTAAAACTATTGCAGAAACTTTTAATAATTTAATCATTTGCATTATTCCTTATAAAAAATAAAAAAAACCTAACTGTTACTGAACATAAACTCTAAGCTTAGGCTGACAAAATAAAATACTTTAATTTGTATAGTGCTGATTCTAACGCAATCTTAATAGATTGCCAAACTATTTAATTTGCACGCGCATCCCTTTATAAACCCACGTTGCCAGCTTATCAATTTGTTGGTTAGATAATGCGACACAACCATGAGTCCAGTCAAAAATACCATGAATTTCTTTATTTCCCTGACCTATTCCATGAATCCCGATATATCCGCCTAGGGACGTATCTTGGGGTGGCAGCGTATTATTACTATGCGCCAGCATAATTTCTTGAAGTTCTAGGTCAGAAATTCGTTTATCCATAACTGCTAACTCAGCATCAGCAATTGATGGGTAGTTAAGTCCAAAAAACCGAGAAAAGTGACTATTATCGTTAATATAAGCAATTTCATAATCTCCTAACGGTGTAATATTATCTCCTGACTTTTGCTTAAGCTTTGCACCTTCGCGTCCTATAGAGATTTCCGAAAAACTTGCTAAAGTCAGATCTCCTTGCTTAACCTGCATTACTTTTTTCTGCGTATCGATCAGCAGCCAGATAGCGTCTTCTGCAGTACTTAAGCAGGCAAAGAAAAACAGGAATAAAAAAATGAAATATCTCATATGAGTATAATGTTAAAATCTTAAGCTGAAATCCATCGTACAGGTTTAATTATTATGCAAATAGAAACAGTTCAAACTCAAGCTTATTCTGATCAAAAACCAGGCACTTCAGGTTTAAGAAAAAAAGTCAAAGTATTCCAGAAAACGCATTATCTGGCAAACTTTGTCCAGTCTATTTTTTCATCACTAGAAGAAAGTGATAATAAAACACTCGTTATCGGCGGCGATGGACGCTACTTTAATCGCGAAGCGACTCAAATTATTATTAAGATTGCAGCTGCAAATGGTTTTACCAACTTTATTATAGGCCAAGGAGGGCTCTTATCAACCCCTGCTGCCTCACACTTAATTAGAAAATATCAGGCACTAGGCGGTTTAATTCTTTCTGCCAGCCATAATCCAGGCGGACCTGATGAAGATTTTGGCATCAAATATAATATCAGCAATGGCGGACCAGCCCCAGAAAATTATACCGATGCTTTTTATGAGTATAGTAAAAGCATAACAACTTATAAAATTGCTGACATTCCTGATGTTAACCTTGATACCGTCGGCGAACAAACAATAGATCAACTCAGGATCCGCATTATTGACCCTGTCGATGATTATGCAGAATTAATGGCGTCTTTATTTGATTTTGACTTACTTAAACAAGTAATCAGCTCAGGTAAATTAAGCCTGCGCTTCGATGCAATGCACGCTATAACAGGGCCTTATGCCACCCGAATATTAGAAGGTATCTTGGGCGCACCATCAGGCTCAGTGATCAATGCCACGCCATTAGAGGATTTTGGCGGTCATCACCCTGACCCAAATCTGGCTCATGCAAAAGAACTTGCTGAACTAATGTTCAGTCCAGAAGCGCCCGATTTTGCTGCAGCCTCCGATGGTGATGGCGATAGAAACATGATTTTAGGCAACAATATTTTTGTTACCCCTAGCGATAGCCTCGCCATTATCGCTGCCAATGCTCATCTGGTACCTGGCTATGCAAATGGAATTAGCGGTGTTGCGCGCTCCATGCCCACCAGCCAGGCAGTTGACCGTGTTGCTAAAGCGATGAATCTACCTTGCTTTGAAACGCCCACAGGCTGGAAATTTTTCGGTAATTTACTAGATGCCAATAAAATCACTTTATGTGGTGAAGAAAGCTTTGGCACTGGTTCCAGTCATGTACGTGAAAAAGATGGCTTATGGGCTGTTTTATTCTGGCTGAATATTCTGGCTAAAAAAGCGCAGCCAGTTAGCCAGATAGTTACCGAACACTGGCAAAAGTTTGGTCGTGACATCTATTGTCGTCATGATTACGAAGCGGTAGAAAGTGATATCGCTAACGGCATTATGGATTATTTACGCGAACAAATAAAAACCCTGGCAGGACAATCGTTTGGATCCTACAGTGTTCAATATGCTGATGAATTTAGCTATACAGATCCAGTTGACAATAGCATCAGTAAACATCAAGGAATACGCATAGGCTTTGCAGATGGATCACGTATTATTTTCCGCTTATCAGGTACAGGTACTGTCGGTGCGACGCTACGTATTTATCTAGAAAAATATGAAGCCGATGCCAGTAAACACGATCAGGATCCACAAAATGCGCTTGCTGAATTGATACAGCTTGCGGAGCAGTTTTGCCAAGTTAAAAAGCGGACAGGACGCGTCGAACCGACTGTGATTACTTAATACAGGAACTAGCCAGGGGAGCGGAATTTAGCCATGATTAAATTCAACTAAACCCTCTCCCACAGCAGATGTACAGTTATATAAAATACATTGAAATGGTCTGCAGTAGTACACACCTTAATTTTATATAGACCGCGTTAACTAAATAGTTATAAAGTCAAACCGCGCAACAAATCCTGCTTTATATCTTCTATGCTTTCCAGGCCTACGGAAATTCGCACTAAACTCTCTTTGATCCCTGCCTGTAATCTTACTTCAGGCGCTAAACGGCCATGTGTGGTACTTGCTGGATGTGTAATTGTAGATTTCACATCACCTAAATTGGCTGTAATCGATAGCATCCGTGTAGCATCTATCAATTTCCATGCCTGCTCTTTTCCACCTTTTAACTCAAAACTGACCACTGCACCAAAATGACTTTGCTGCTGTTTAGCCAGTTCATGCTGAGCGTGAGATTCAAGACCAGGGTAATGCACTTTTTCTACAGCGGGCTGTTGTTCTAACCATTTCGCTAATTCAAACGCACTATCACAATGTGCTTTCATTCTAACAGCTAAAGTTTCTAGTCCAGACAGGAAGATCCAGGCATTAAACGCACTCATAGTAGCTCCGCCAGTGCGTAAATAAGGATAAATGTATTTTTCAATAATTTCCTCATTAGCAATTACTGCACCCCCCACACAACGGCCCTGCCCGTCCAGATATTTAGTGGCTGAGTGTACGACAATATCTGCGCCTAGCGCTAAGGGCTTTTGCATAATCGGCGTACAAAAAACATTATCGACAACTAGCAGACAATCTTTTTTATGGGCAATATCTGCCAAGGCACGAATATCCACCAGTTCCATTAAAGGGTTTGATGGTGTTTCCACAAACAGAAATTGGGTATTAGGGCGTATGGCCGCTTCCCATGCACCCAGATTAGATAATTCAACAAAATTAGTCTCAACACCAAATTTGGCAAAATAGTTCTGGAAAGTCAGTACTGTATTACCAAAAACACTGCGCGAACAAACGACATGATCACCCGCTTTAAGCAGACTCATACCTATTGCCATAATCGCCGCCATACCCGAAGCGAAGGCAAGACAACGATCGCCTTGTTCCATAAGCGCCAAACGTTCCTGAAAGGTATTCACAGTCGGGTTAGTAAAGCGAGAATATATATTTCCTGGCTGCTGCCCAGTAAAGCGTAATGCGGCTTCTTCTGCGCTGTTAAAAACGTAGCTAGAAGTCATATAAATGGGCATACTATGCTCACCTTCATGACTACGCGTTTGCCCAGCTCTAATCGCCTGAGTTTCTATTGAATAATCGTTCCAATCTAAATCTGTCATTGTTTATTTTTTAAATACCTTGAATGCTAAGCAGTTATAAGTAATTATTTCTATAATAAAGACGGACTGATGCCGCACCCTGCACTTGTTTTCAGAGGAATATTCTAGGCATCTGGAAACTAGCGTTATAATTATAATTTAATTTTAACAAAGTATTGTCCTTAGCTTTAAAATTAATAGCAAACAAAGCACTTATGAGCTCAAATCTAAACCTTACTCTGGCAGCTAAAAATCTTGGGTACTTTTTAAACACGACCCATACGTGGTTAGTAACTGCCGAATCCTGCACCGGTGGCTGGCTAGGGCAATGTATTACTGACATATCTGGTAGTTCAGCCTGGTATGACCGTGGATTTATTACTTATAGCAATGCAGCTAAAATAGATATGCTCCAGGTTAAAGCTGAAACTATTGAACAATTTGGTGCAGTCAGTGCCGAAGTGGCCAGACAGATGACCCAAGGTGCACTTCAAAACAGCCTGGCAGACTATGCTATTGCAATTACCGGGGTTGCAGGCCCTACAGGCGGGACCACGGAAAAACCAGTGGGTACTGTTTATATTGCCTGGCAAAAAAGAACTCAACCAGCACATGTTACTCTGGAATACTTTATCGGTGACCGACAAGAAATTCGCCAGCAGGCGGTATTTACAGCGCTGAATTTAATCCCTACTAAAAAAATGCAATAAAATCAGCATAACCGTATAATGCGTCCTATAAAAACCCTTTCTCATCAACTCATACCAATTAATAAATACGAGAAAAATGATAGATTTAATATTTGATGTATTGCCACAAATACACGGAGGTGGTGACCATGATGGGTTAAGCGCAGCAAAAGGTCTGGAAGCTTTTTTAACCTTTATAGAGTCACTTGCAACTAAAACTCCTGCAGAAATATTTGCGGCAATTATGCCCGGCTTTAGCGCTATGGATAATATCCATCCTTTGCTGGTCCACTTTCCTATCGCCTTATTTACAATTTTTTTCTTTATTGACACACTGGGCGGTTTATTTTCGAAACCTGCATGGCGAAAATTTGCTACACCAATACTCTATATTGGCACATTATCAGCAATATTTACCGTGGCGGCCGGACTTCAAGCTGCGTATTCCGCACCTCACAATGATGCCACGCATGCCATTATGCTCCGTCATCAAGTCTTTGGCATAAGCGTGACGGTGTTAGCGTTGCTATTATCGCTACGCCGCTATTTTTCTGCCGAAAGCTTTCTATATACAAAAACCTACGGGTACTTTTTTTTATCAGCACTACTCGTCATACTTTTGACTCTGGGCGCTGATTTAGGTGGCTTAATGGTGTATCAGCACGGTGTAGCTGTTACCCCTGTTATGCACCAAAATAAAGTTGAGGAGCAAAATCCACAGCATGAACACACTCATGACTCTGCGGCTCATATTCACTCTTCTGATATAAACATCCCGGAGGAACCTGCGCAAGAAATGACTCTACATAGTCACAGTCATGACGGTGGACATCCGCACAGCCACTAAATTTCTCAAGTATCGTTGTTTATCGAGATATTAAGAATACTTATGCATGATGGTCATTATTAATGCGTTTGTACTAACACTAATTATTTGTTAGCCCAACACTGTCTATCCTTTAATCATAGGCAATTATTCAGCAACATATTTAAATCTATCTGACTAGCCATTTCTTCTCTTCAAGAGAGTCTTTCAATATGGTATTCTAGTCGGCTTTATTGCTGAATGATTGCATACAGAGAATGAAACGAACACGGGTCAAAATTTGCGGCTTTACTTCTGCCGAGCAAGCAGCTTATGCTGCCTATGCAGGTACTGATGCAATAGGCCTGGTATTTTATGCAGCGAGCCCCCGGCATGTCAGCATTGCTAAAGCTCAGGAAATTGTTGCCTCATTGCCTGCGTTTACAACAGTGGTCGCACTTTTTGTTGATGCATCTGAAGTGCAGATTAGAGCAGTCATCGATCAGGTGTCAATTGATGTATTGCAGTTTCATGGCGATGAGTCTGCACAAGCTTGCCGGCTGTATGCCAAGCCCTACATAAAAGCCATCAGAATGCAGCCTGATGTTGACATACAAGCTTTAACAACTGAATTTCATGACGCCCGTGGCTTATTGCTCGACGCTTATCATGCCAAGGCTAAAGGCGGCACAGGGGAACAATTTGACTGGGATTTAATCCCGCAGCACTGTAATTTACCCATTATTCTTGCCGGTGGATTAAGTGCGCAGAATGTACGCGATGCAATCGCACACGTTAAACCCTATGCTTTAGACGTGAGTAGCGGTGTGGAAGCGGCTAAAGGTATAAAAGATAATAATAAAATAGCAGCATTTTTAACTGAGGTTTACCTAAGTGACAGAAATAACTAATTTATACAATATGCCCGATGAACGGGGACATTTTGGTCCTTATGGTGGTTTATTTATCGCAGAGACATTAATTCCTGCGGTAGAAGAACTCGAGGCTGCCTATAAAAAATACATGGTCGATGCTGAGTTCCTGGCCGAACTGGATAAAGACTTTCAACATTATGTTGGGCGGCCTTCGCCGCTATATCATGCCGAACGTTGGAGTCGTGAATTAGGTGGCGCACAAATCTATCTTAAACGTGAAGATTTAAATCACACTGGTGCGCATAAAATCAATAATACCATTGGCCAAATTTTATTGGCTAAGCGTATGGGTAAAACGCGCATTATTGCTGAAACTGGCGCTGGTCAACATGGCGTTGCTACTGCCACTGTTTGCGCGCGCTTAGGTTTAGAGTGCGTGGTTTACATGGGGGCTGTCGATGTAGCTAGGCAAATACAAAATGTCTACCGCATGGAATTGCTGGGCGCTAAAGTCGTTGCGGTAGAATCAGGCTCAAAAACACTAAAAGATGCGCTTAATGAAGCCATCAGAGATTGGGTTACCAATGTTGACAATACCTTTTATATTATTGGTACTGCTGCAGGCCCAGCACCTTACCCGGCAATGGTGAGAGACTTTCAATCCATTATCGGCCGTGAAGCAAAACAACAATGCCTGGCACAGACCGGAAAGTTACCCAATACACTGGTTGCCTGTATCGGCGGCGGCTCCAACGCGATTGGCTTATTTTACCCTTTTATTGATGATGCTGATGTCAAAATGATCGGCGTAGAAGCAGCGGGCGATGGCATTGAAACCGGTCGTCATTCCGCGCCTTTATGTGCCGGTCGCCCCGGAATTTTACACGGTAACCGCACTTATTTAATGGAAGATGATGACGGTGAAATCATTGAAACACATTCCATTTCTGCGGGTTTAGATTATCCGGGAGTGGGTCCTGAGCACTCGTGGTTAAAAGATATAGGCCGCGCACAATATGTCAGTATCACTGACAAAGAAGCGTTAGAAGGTTTTTATGCTTTAACACGCATGGAAGGTATTATTCCCGCATTGGAATCAAGTCATGCCCTGGCTTACACGATGAAATTAGCACCGACCATGCAGTCAGATGAGATTTTAATTGTAAATTTATCCGGTCGCGGTGACAAAGATATGCAGACCATTGCAAATCATGAAGGAGTTAAAATATGAGCCGTTTAGCGACTAAATTTGCCGAATTTAAAAAGTCGGGACACAAGGCACTGATTCCTTTTATTACTGCCGGGGACCCTAACCCTGAATTCACTGTCCCCATGATGCATGCCATGGTTGAAGCGGGTGCTGATATTATCGAATTAGGTGTACCTTTTTCTGACCCTATGGCTGATGGCCCAGTTATTCAACGTGCCAGCGAGCGTGCATTAGAGCATAAAATGAGCTTACGCCGTACTCTGGAAATTGTTAGCCAATTCAGGACTAATAATCAAACCACTCCAGTTGTTTTAATGGGTTATGCAAATCCTGTCGAAGCGATGGGTTTTGAGTCTTTTGCGCTGGCAGCTAAAAATGCAGGCGTTGATGGCGTTTTAACTGTTGATTTACCCCCCGAAGAAGCACAAGAATGTGCTGCTTTACTAAACTCACATAATATTGACCAGATCTTTTTACTGGCCCCGAATAGTAGTACTGACAGAATTAAAAAAATGGATTCAGTCGGTAGCGGTTTTCTGTATTATGTCTCCGTAAAAGGCATTACTGGTGCGGGTAATCTAGACACATCAGACGTACAAAGAAAATTAATCGATATTCGCGCAAACACGCAGTTACCAGTAGGCATTGGCTTTGGAATCAAAGATGCTGAAACTGCTAAAGTTATTGCGAGTCTTGGTGATGCAGTGGTTGTCGGTAGTGCATTAATTAGTAAAATTGAGGTGAACTTATCTGCCCCTGAAGTCGCTAAACAAGAGATTATCGCGTTATTAAAATCCATGCGCCTTGCCATGGATAACCAAGATTAAAGAAGGAGCACACATGAGTTGGTTTGAAAAGTTAGTCCCCTCTACCATTATAAAAAAAGAAACTGACAGTAAGAAGATCGCTGTCCCCGAAGGTTTATGGAACAAATGCCCTGCCTGTAATGCAATTTTGTATAATAGTGAACTGGAAAAGAACTTTAATGTTTGCCCTAAATGTGATCACCATATGCGCATTGGAGCAAGAAGGCGTTTAGAACTGTTTCTTGATACTGATGATCGTGAAGAAATTGCTGCAACTTTGAAGCCTCTAGACCCTTTAAAATTTAAAGACAGTAAAAAGTACAAAGACCGCATTACCCAGGCACAGAAAAAGACTAAAGAAAATGATGCGCTGGTGGTCATGAGTGGAACTCTGGAAGGTAAAGCTGTCGTCGTAGCCGCTTTTGATTTTGGCTTTATGGGTGGCTCAATGGGATCTGTTGTAGGTGAAAAATTCGTGCGCGGCGTGAATAAAAGCCTGGAAACTGGAACACCCTTTATTGTCTTTACGGCCAGTGGCGGTGCTCGTATGCAAGAGTCATTATTCTCCTTATTTCAAATGGCTAAAACCAGTGCAGCACTGACAAAACTGTCTACTGCCGGCATTCCTTATATCTCTTTTATGACTGACCCGACGATGGGGGGTGTATCAGCCAGTTTGGCGATGTTAGGTGATATAAACGTCGCTGAACCTGAGGCCTTAATCGGTTTTGCCGGACCACGAGTAATTGAGCAAACAGTACGCGAAAAATTACCTGAAGGTTTTCAACGCAGTGAGTTTTTACAAGAGCATGGTGCTATTGATATGATTATTGACCGCCGCGAAATGCGTGAGAAAATTAGCTCTATCTTAGCTATTCTTACCGCAAATTCTGCAAGCTAATACGATTTCACATATTTTATTTCAACACCTTACATTCCTAGGTCCTGGCGTAAAGATGCATACTAACTATTATGTACTCTTATTGTGAAAGGCATAAAACTTAACCTGCTTGATAAGCATTTTTTATTATGCATTTTGATACCCTGAAAGGTTGGCTGAACTGGCAAGAAAACCTGCATCCACGAAGTATTGATCTTGGCTTAGATAGAGTAACCCAGGTTTTTAATGCCCTGCATAATCCTGCGCTTAAAAAGCCTGCCACCATCACTGTTGCAGGCACTAATGGCAAAGGCTCCAGTATTGCATTTCTGGAAGCAATTTATCTTGCTCAGGGCCTAAGAGTGGGCGCTTATACTTCACCTCATATTATTGATTATAACGAGCGTATTAAAATTAATGCTGTCGCGGTTAGTGATGAACTTATCTGTGCTGCTTTTGAACGCATCGAAGCTGTGAGAGATAATATTTCGCTGAGCTATTTTGAATTTGGAACCCTGGCTGCTTTAGATATATTTTCCCGTTCAAATCTTGATATACAATTATTAGAAGTAGGCCTGGGTGGCCGCCTTGACGCAGTCAATATTATTGATCCCGATGCAGCTATCGTCACCACCATATCCATAGACCATACTGCCTGGTTAGGTGAGACCCGCAACGCGATTGCTTATGAAAAAGCAGGCGTGTTCCGCACTAATATAGCTGCTATTACTGGTGATCTAGATCCACCCAAACCCTTAATTGAGCATGCTCATATTATTAACGCAAAACTATTACGGTTGGGACATGAATTTACTTATCACAAAAACGAAACTAGCTGGAACTGGCACTACTACGGGAATAAACACTTAAACAACTTACCTGCACCTCACTTAAAAGGCGAACATCAATATAGAAATGCTTCCTCTGTTTTGACTGCCATTGAAAATTTGCAGGCAAAAATATCGGTCAGCGAGAAAGCAATAAAACAAGGGCTCAGCAGCGCTAATTTACCGGGACGATTTCAACTGATTAAGTCCAACCCTCCGGTTTTATTAGATGTCAGCCATAACCCTCAAGCAGCTCAGACTTTAACCGATCATTTACAGAGCGAGTTTCAACAAACCCCGGTACATGCCATTTTTACCATGATGAATGATAAAGATATAACCGGTGTTATTAGCCTTATGCAACCATTTATCAAACACTGGTATATTTCACCATTAGACAACCCAAGGACTATTAAAGAAACTGAGTTGAAAGATGCTTTTCAAAAATGTAGTATTCATCAGGTAAGTCTTGGATTTAAAGACTTTCTAGCCGCTTACTCAGCAGCCAAAGTTAAGGCACAATCTGACCAGGGTATTATATTAATATTCGGCTCTTTTTTTCTGGTCTCGGAATATTTAACACTCTTTAACAAGCCATAAGGACCATATTATGAACGATATATTAAAGCAAAGAATTGTAGGAGCAATAGTTATCACTGCCCTCGCGGCCATTTTTGTTCCCATGATATTTGATGACCCGGTTTCAGATGTTGACTTATACATGAATGAGCTTGCATTACCTCAGGAACCTGAAGAAGATTTCCAGCCTTTACTGGACCACATCCCCAAAACAACTGCTGAAGTCTTGTCAAAACCAGTACCTGTTGAAGCTAATCTGCAGGCCGAAAACATTAAAGAATCAGTCAAAAATACCAATCTTACAAGCTGGATCATTCAAGTAGGAAGCTTTAGTCAGGAGCAGAATGCTAATGAGTTCCGGGATAAATTGCTTAAAAGTAAATTTTCGGCTTATGTAGATTCAGTGACCGCTAATCAAGGTACTTTATATCGACTGCGTGTTGGCCCGGAATTAGATGAAAAAATAGCATTAAAAACCCAACAGCAACTCGAAGCACAGTATAAAGTAAAAACTCTTCTGGTTTCTGAATAGAGATAACAATGATCTGGATAGACTATGCAATTATTGGCTTAATCAGTATCTCACTTATAATAGGTCTTTTCAGAGGCTTGATTAGAGAGGCATTTGCACTGGTTACATGGGGCGTAGCAGCCTGGGTGGGCTTTAACTTTTGCCTCCCGTTTGCCACTTTTTTTGGCAGTATGATTACCGATGCTAGTGCAAGAATTGCCACAGCTTTTGTGTTACTGTTTATATTAACGTTAATTGTCGGTGCAATTACCAATAAATTACTCGGCACCCTAATTAAACAAACTGGCTTAACTGGAACTGATCGCTTAGCGGGTCTGATTTTTGGTATAGCTCGAGGTGTGATAATCATTATTCTATTAGTCATGTTAGCAGGTTTAACTCCTGTACATGAAAGTTCATGGTGGCAAAAATCACAACTATTACCGCATTTTCAAATATTAGCAGTCTGGTTAAAAACACAGATACCTGAAGGTATTGCAGACTATTTAAATTTCCAATAACTTATATAAACCAGGAAAAAACATGTGTGGTATTGCGGGAATTGTTTCCCATAAAAATGTAAATCAAGATCTTTATGATGCATTAACTGTGCTACAGCACAGAGGACAAGATGCAGCGGGAATTGTAACATGTGAAAACGGACGTTTACATTTACGCAAAGATAACGGTTTAACCCGTGATGTCTTTACCGCCGAACAGATGGTCAAACTAAAAGGCAATATGGGAATAGCTCACGTACGTTACCCAACTGCTGGCTGCTCAAATTCATCCGAGGCCCAGCCATTTTATGTCAACTCTCCTTTTGGAGTTACCTTGGCTCATAATGGTAACCTAACTAACACAGCGCAATTAAAAAAAGAGTTATTCATTGAAGATCAGCGCCACCTGAATACCAACTCTGATTCTGAAGTCTTATTAAATATCTTTGCTCATGAGCTGCAGCAACTAGGCAAATTAGAACTCAATAAAAATGATATTTTTAAGGCCGTTGAGGGTGTTCATCGGCGCTGTAAAGGTGCGTATGCAGTAGTCGTGATGATTCCTAGTATTGGTATTATAGGTTTCAGAGATCCACACGGCATTCGCCCTATCATCTTTGGCGAACGCAAGACCGAACAAGGCACCGAGTATATGATTGCCTCAGAAAGTGTTGCTCTTGACGTCTTGGGTTTTGAGATTATCCGTGATATCAAGCCCGGCGAAGCCGTGTTTATTGAAGAATCAGGAAAACTACATACGCAACAATGTTCTAAGACTATTGACCATTGCCCGTGTATTTTTGAATACGTTTATTTTGCCCGCCCTGATTCAATCATTGATAATATCTCGGTTTACAAAGCGCGTTTGCGTATGGGCGACAAATTAGCAAAGAAAATTCTTAAAGAATGGCCGGATCATAATATTGATGTAGTTATCCCGATTCCTGATACTAGTCGCACTTCAGCTTTAGAAATGGCACATACACTCGGTGTAAAATACCGTGAAGGATTTATAAAAAATCGCTACATAGGCCGGACTTTTATTATGCCTGGGCAACAAATGCGCAAGAAATCAGTGCGTCAGAAACTCAATGCAATCAGCCTGGAATTTGAAGGTAAAAATGTATTATTAGTCGATGATTCCATTGTACGCGGTACCACATCAGAACAAATCATCCAGATGGCACGAGATGCAGGTGCTAAAAAAGTTTATTTTGCTTCTGCTGCGCCCGCTGTACGTTATCCCAATGTCTATGGTATTGACATGCCTGCAGCACATGAACTAATTGCCCATAATCGTACTGATGAAGAAGTCTGTACTGCTATTGGTGCTGATAAAATGATATATCAGGATTTGCAGGATTTAATCGACTCGGTACGCAAAGGTAATACTGGCATTAAACATTTTGATACCTCCTGTTTTGATCATCAGTATATTACAGGTGATATTGATGATGACTATTTACAAAACATTGAAGCCCTGCGTAATGATGCGGCCCAGGCTGATCAGCTAATACAAACTGCCAGTATAGACATGTATAATTCAAAATAATTTACAGCTTTGCAAGCCCAATACAACCTTAACCTATTGATTTAATTATAATTCGTACGGGGTATTCATTGAAAATTGTTATAATAGATTGCCACAAAACGCAAACATGATCTAAGGCAAAAGAGCCTTTAAATAGGCTTATAGGTACTTTATAATTGTTATCATTAAAAATGACATAGCACGCTGCACTTGTTAGCTGAACTTAGGATGCACTAAAATTCAAGTATATTGCATATCGTCAGTTATAGCGGCAATAAATTTATTAGTATTGGCAATTTATCGACTAGCACCGTATTACATAAGATCTTGTTGTCCGTTTTTAAGCGAATAGCCAGCGATAAGATGATCAGTTTTGCTTGTCTATTACACCTTAACTAAATTCAATAAACCTATCCGCTTCCAGTATCGCTTCAACCCACAACCCCAAACCAGCAATACGGAAGCCATCTGCAACATCATTATCTGTTTTTCCTTGCCGTCTGGCCTCATTTTTCTCTAATAATCCACGCCGCTGCGCAGCAGAAATACACACCACAAGATCTATACCATATTCACGTGCCAATGTGCTCCAGCGAGTAACTACCTGTACTTCATCATCGGGTGGAGTTGCATGCCGAAACGCATGATACGCACCCTCCTGATAAAAAAACACGCGTATAACTTCATGTCCCATATCTAACGCACTTTTAATAAATTGATATGCAGTTTCAGCGCTATTAGATTGATAGGGACTAGAATTGATCTGGATGGTGTATTTCATTATTAATCGCCATGAAACAAGAAAAATATACTAACATTGAGTACAATATCATAAACAGCAATGGTGATTACACTAAATGCTAAATGACAGTAATCTCCAAAAAAATCTATCGTAAAATGAAAAAATGAGTATACCATTTGATAAAGCCAAATAAATATCCATTGCTTTTTGCTTTGCTTACTCTCAATTTATTTTTAAGCATAGCCTGCACTGCTGATGAGCTACAGCTACCCGACATGGGAGACTCGACAGGCACGCTGATTTCACCTGCCCAGGAAAAAGCATTAGGTGAGTCTTTCTTTCGCAATATACGCTCACAACTGGAGATTAGTCTTGATCCAGATGTACAACACTATATTCAAACACTTGGTCAAACTCTGGTTGCTAATAGTGACAACCCTACACAGGAATTCTACTTTTTTGTGGTTTTATCCGATGATATCAATGCATTTGCGGGACCAGGCGGTTATATAGGCATAAATTCAGGACTCATTTTAAATAGCGAATCAGAAAGTGAACTGGCTTCAGTTATGGCGCATGAGATTGCTCATGTTACCCAACGTCATATTTACCGATCTTATGAAGCAAGTAGCCGCATGTCATTACCAGCCGCCGCTGCCATGATTGCAGCCATTATTGTCGCAACACAAGCCCCTGAAGTAGGTATTGGAGCATTATCAGCGATACAGGCTGGAAGTATACAAATGCAAATTGATTTCACTCGTGATAATGAGCAAGAAGCGGATAGAATAGGTATAAAGACCTTAGAACGCTCTGGGTTTGACCCACGCAGTATGCCTGCTTTTTTTGAAAGACTGCAATATGCTAGTCGCTATTACGGTGATGGTGCCCCTGAATTTTTAAGAACTCATCCTATTACCTCATCACGGATATCCGACACTCGAGGTCGAGCAGAATTATACCCTTATCGACAAACCCCGGATTCACAAAATTATCGCCTGATAAAGGCAAAATTACGCATAGGCTCTGAAACTACAAAACTGGAAGATTTAGTTCGTTATTTTCAAAGTAAATTAGATCAAGGCACACCAGAACAGCGAGCAGCCATGCAATATGGATTGGGACTCACTTTTATAAAAAAACAACAATTTAGTGAAGCAGAAGAAATTTTTTCGAGCCTTAACCAGCGTTACCCCAAACAAAGGGAATACTTAACGGCTTTAGCTCAGGTAGCCGTTAATCAACAAGATTTCGAAAGCGCAAAAAAACGCTATCTACAACTGCAACAACAGTACCCGGACAATATAGAATATCAGTTTGAATATATTTCAATTTTATTAAGATCCAGACAACCCAAGCTTGCGCTGCAACACCTAAGATTAATTGATTATCGTTATCAAAATTATCCCAACTACTACCTGTTGCTTGCCAGAGCCTATGGCGACCTGGGCGAAAATGTCAATTTGCATCGTTATATGGCTGAATATTTGTATGCCATAGGTCAAACAGATGCAGCCATCATGCAAATAAAATTAGCCCAAAAAGATAAAGGGCTCAATTTTTATCTGTCATCGATACTAGAAGATCGCTTAAGTTTCTTTACCGCACAAATACTGGCACTTAAACAACTGCAGGAATAGTTTATGACTTTTTTGCTTACAACTGAATGCAGAACAAAGCATCAAAAAGTCTAAACAAAATAAAAAGCAGCCCCCATAGCACCACCAAAAAAACCACCCCAGACGACTAACCAGCCTAGATGCTCGCGGATAATTTGCTGTACCATTTCTTTAACTATCTGAGGGGTTAATTCAGCCAGGCGTTTATCAATCACAGTTTCAATTTTACTAATAATATCTTCGCCGAGTTGATGTGCATTTAAACCTTGTTTTAAAGCAGCTTTAAATCGATCTGACTCAACCATATCTGTTAAGGTCACTTGCATTTTGGCTATAAATGGTTCTTTTAAAGGAATTAATGCTTCTTCACCGCCCATCATTTGTAACATTGCTCCAAATGAAGAATCCATGATCGAGGCAATTAAACCCTCAAAAATACGATCGTAATCGACAACTGCTAATAAAGGCTCAAGGTTCAATACTTTTTCACCTTCCTGCTCTTCAGCTTCAATAAATTGCTCGACATTTTCCAGGGTAAAAAACTGGTGCATCATCAAATGCTTAATAGAACCCTTAAATTCCTCAAAGCGATTGGGAATAATACCCGAGCCATATAATAAAGGTACTTTTTCAAATAACATATGAATCGCTATCCAGTTTGTCAGTGCGCCAGACAAGGCAAAAAAACCAATAGCTTTAATGAGGTCAGCATAAACAGGTGAAAAATACCCTACAGCAATAATGACTGCCGCAAGAAAATTGGTGATAAAGCTTTTATTAAATATTTTCTTCATTTATTGTTTGAATTTATTAAAAGTCGACATTCTCGGCTATAAGAGAAGAAATCTCTTCTATCAGAAATACCCGTGTTTTGTATGGCAAAGCTCGCTCAGTTTCCATTACTGCTGGCTTGTATATTTTGTGGGGTGTATATGCTCCGTCACTTACCAGCCCAGCAATGGCTTCTTTCCTTGCTTTGCAATTTCCACATTGTCTTCCCAGACAGCCAAACCAGTTATCAGGTCTGTTAGCGCCATATGAAAGAAAAAATAGGATTCGCGCATTCTACCTTGTGAACTGGTCTGCTGCACAATTTCACCGGAAAGACTCATATCGGGGGCTATCGCTGTGCCACGTTTTTGTACTGTAGTTTGATTGAACATATCATCTTCTTCCAGTCTGCGTACCTGCTTACTCGCCGCATCATCTGGACCATTACCACCAACAGCAGTAGTGGTGAGCACTTTTCCAGAACGTAGCAATGCCTGTCTGATCTTATCAGTAAGAATTCGCGTATTAATATGCTGCGTTGTGGCATTTTTTACGGTGCTGATCATTAATATAGTTTTACGTCCGTCTGAGCGGTTTAGCACACCAGATTCCAGTAATGAATTAATGCCTTTTTCAGCAGCTATTTGCCAGTCTTTAAAATCAACTTCATCGACTGTGACCAGTCCTTCGTTGCCCGTCGCATCTATACGAGCTGGTGAAGTCCCGCATGCTGCCAGAAAAAACGCTGTGCTGATAATCCCAATCAGTGAAATATTTTTTTTATTCATTATTTTTCCTATATATTTGCAATCTCTATTTGTCCACTTAAGCCTCGATGCTAACTCCTAGCAGCTTCATTCTCTCTAATACTCAAAGTAAAATATTTGCATCTTGGGTTTGGAGAAACAGCCTTTAACCTGATGCTATCCCCTGGTATGACAGTTATTGGAATCCAGGTGCTGGTAGCTGTATCAACCTGCATTCCATTTATATCCAGCCATGCAAAACGATAGGCAATCTGATAGGGACTATCTCCCATAAACCAGGATACCAACTGTGCCCAGAATCCCGTTCTGACATTACGTGCAGTTACTTGTACCTTGAGTAATCCGCCGTCCAATTCTCTTTTATCAACACTCACGATTTCTAGACGTTTTTTAAGAAATGCATCAGTAGAAACTCTGGAGGTATCCACTACTTCAAGCTGCCTATTTTTTTGTTCATTTTCCACTGTATTGACTGTCGCCTGGCAACCAAAGAGCAATAGACAAATTAACGTAATAATATAAATTTTTTGCATATTTATTTATGTCCTAAAGTGATGTATATACCTGCATATTGTATGCTTTGAAAACTTATGGTAATTCAATCAATTTATAAATCAGTTTATTCGCAGATAAGGCTCGAATATAGACGATAGCGATATTAGTATCTTTTTTTAAGGTTATCTCTTTAACCAGCCCTGTCGATCCTATCGGGCTGATTTTTAATACACTATCATCCGGAATAGGTATATGAGCTATCTGCACTTCTTTGGGTAAGGTTTCCCAACCTTTGGTATCAGCGGTATTAAACAGGAATTTATAGATCCCTGTCAGAGCATAGGCTCCAATCTCTAAACCACTACTACGTGATTGCCTTTGCTTTGCAGCATGGACAATTGCGTAGCTAGCCAGTTCTTTGGTCATGGTTGACACAACCAGTCTGGTGATCATCGAAGGCAGTCTATCATGGTATTCCTGAGACATGATGGCATCGAAATCCGAAACCTGCTCTGTGCTCACTGATTGCATTTCATTATTATAGCTATAGTCAACTTCCAGTCCCGATAATGCAACTGGAAAATACTCGTATCTGGGAAATGCTATTCCGGTATAACCTACATAAGGTAGAATTATTTGAAATTTTTCCTGTTTTAGCGCAGGAGCACGACCATTAAATAAAATAAAATAAACTATTTTACTATTGAGTGGATATTTATAAGGCTGTACATTTGCCAGCTGTATTGGTATTTCACTGCCTATACGTTTTGCAACGCTTACATAATCTCTTTGAATCAGTTGATTGTCCGGGTCCATTCTATACAGATTACGAAGATCTACTAGCGCTTCGCCGTAATTATTTTCTATTAAATAACCTAAAGCGGAAAAGTAACTCACAAAGGGATTGGCCAGACTACCGAAGAGTTTATTAGCTTTGTTAGCTGAGCTGGTATAGGCGTCATTAACAGCAGGGTTTTTTACTATGCTATTAAAAGTTATATTTGTATTTTGATTGCCTAGAGATCGGCTTTGTTGCTGGTTTTTTTGGACTTGTGCATCTATTTCTTTCTGGCTGGTACGAATGTCATCTGCGAATTTCTTGACTACTTGCTTTTGCGCTTCACGCATTCTACGTAATTCAACTTGCGCACCGGCTGGGTTATTCAGCACAAAATAATTCAGTGCTTTATAGGCATTCAGCATAACTCGGTCCAGATACATACCTTGATAAGGAAGTGCATTTGGATTGCTCACAGCAGAACCAATCTCAGCACCCGCTGCTCTGACATTTATCACGGCTCGCCGATCAAAATCCTGAATATATGCTTCAGATTTTTCGAACTCGCGCATGCTAATCTGATATTCGCCAGCGGTGTAATTAGCGGTTCCTGCTTCAAGCGACCACATTAATTTATCGCCGGTATTGGATCTATCCTTACTTTTTTCGCTAAAATCCTTTGCTGCAAGTGTCACATCCCCTGAATAATAAGTATTTATATAGGCTTGTTTCTGTTTTCTGGCATCAATAATTGAAGAACAACCTATAGTCAGATTAATGATACAAATCAGGAATATAATGCACGTTTTCTGCCTATAAAATCGCTTATCCATTTTAGCTAGAGTTTACTGCTCACTGAGTGATATAAGAACAAAAATTTCCATTTGATACAGCTTATAGCCGGCTTTCCATCAAAGCTGGCAATCTAGCAATATGTCATTTTTACCACCCTGGAGTTACTCTAGGATAGTCAGGCACGGTTTCTCTAATCTCAGTACTCAATAGCCTGCAAATATCACCATATAGGATGCGCCCTGCTCCAGAAATTATTTTTGCTTTGCTGAACTTCCCTTCAACAGAAGTTACTTCGATGATACCAACTTGTTCTTCATAACCTCCCAATGGTTCGCCGGTATCAACATCAATAATGGCTTCTCCCTGATGGACCACCTTACATTGTTTTCCCACTTCAAGTCCAACCCCTTTACCTCTATTCAAGATAACACCAGCGCTTGTTACTTTAATAATCTTTATCGGGTAGATCCCGGCAAGAATTGCATTACCAATCTCTGTTGCAGCTTTGGTAAATAGCAGATCTTTATAATCAGCTTTTGTCCAGTAGCGTCTTTCTATTGATGGAATTTCCCGGCGCACCTCATCAAATTTCATTTTACTAATGACTTGATCTGCAAATACAATTTTTCCTGTGCTGCTTTGAATAACCTGAAATTGACTTTTAAAGGTTGTTACCAGCCTCGGCAATGTCTCTCCAGTGATAGCGATATTCTGACTCACAGCACTGCTTTCCAGCCGGTTAATAACACCAGTGACTAAATAGTCTGCAACCAGAAGTTTACCCATTATTGCTATTTGCCCAGGCGCCGCCCAGGATGATTCAGTCAAGCGGTTTTCAGCCATGACTTTGTCGATCTGGGTACGACTCAACATATTAAACTTTCTGGATTTTGCCAGAAACTGAATTAACTGATTAGAAAATTCTCGTTCAGCCAATGTGCGTGTTATAGCCACTTCGCCTATATTAGTTGTACCAA
>Ga0208648_1000472_pt1 | contig 41412 bp, 14 predicted proteins | sample AntAceMetag02UKL_FD_184772 | JGI IMG/M metagenome (GOLD analysis project Ga0208648, IMG submission 184772) | Saline lake microbial communities from Ace Lake, Antarctica - Antarctic Ace Lake Metagenome 02UKL (SPAdes) (version 2) | ecosystem: Environmental > Aquatic > Non-marine Saline and...
ATTATCGCAATTGGGATTAGTGATGAGTGCGGATGGTGGAAATGAGTGGTCTGTAGCAGGCGAGGGATTACCCGAAAATTCGGGGATTTACGATATTGAATTTCATCCGGATTCAACTAACATATTATATGCAGCAGTCGGCGGAGATAGCGGAGGATTATTTAAAAGCTATAATTACGGCATTAATTGGTCAGAAATTGAAATTACTGGCAATCCATTAAACCGATGTCTTGATATTGAGATTGATCCGGAGGATAGTGGTCATTTATTCGCTGCTACAGGTACGTTTATTCTATTTGAGAGCACTGATTTTGGCGCGAATTGGGACGAATATAGATACCGGTACGAAGATAATATGTCAACAACGATTATTGATTTGTATATAGATGAAAACAATAGTGATCAAATGTGTGCATGGGCGACAAATATGATTTATCAGTATTTTATAATGTACTCTACTAATGGTGGAAACCTATTCTCTAATAGTCCGATAAATGGCGCCGGACTTCATGTGGACGATTTTGGATATTTATATACCAGTGTCCGTCAGGGATTATCACGAAGTACAGATTTCGGCGAAACGTGGGAGTTAATAGCGCCATATTTCCCAACTCAAGCATATAATGATGATATGAATACTGTGCTACATGCTGGTTTTTCAGTAAATCCTGAGAATGAGAATTCAATCTTCATCGATGGTAACAGGGGATTTTATTACACATCCGATGGAGGAGCTGACGCACAGATTCGAGGGCAAGAGTTTTCTAACGGTTATCCTGGAATTATCGATTTCTGTGTAAATCCAACATCGGATTCGGATCATTATCATATACTCACCAATAACGGTCACTGGCGGAGCACGGATGGTGGCGATTCCTGGCAAACTATCAATGTTAGAGATCCTTTATGTCTTGCCTTTACACCCCAATATCCTGATACAATTTATCAGGGCGGATTCGGTATTTTGAGAAGTTTTAACGGTGGTGAAAATCAGCGATATATAGAATTAATTGCTGTCGAACCTGAAGATCCTGATATAGTATATGTTGAAAAAGATGGTTTATATAGAAGTGAAGACTCAGGACTAAACTGGGAACTCTTGTCTAGCCCCGGGTATGCGAGATCAATGATACTTCTACCGAACAGTGATGGGTTGTTGTTCCACACTCTTAGACATTTAATGTATTCAAGCGATGGGGGAGAAACTTTTACTGAAATCTCAAAACCAGAAGATGTTGTTACTATAAAGGATGTAGCTCTGCGCAACAATAACATCAATTCAATCTGGATAGGTACCAGCAATGGGATTTATTCATCAGAAGATATGGGAGATACTTGGGATCACATTGACGGACCTTATGATCGAAATGTGAAAGTAATAGAGTTTTCTTCAGACGGTACTGATCTCTTTGTCTGTACAAATGATGACGGTGTTTGGAAAGCGAATGACTTATTTACTGACGTTCATGATGGCAGGAAAATTGAATTTATCCCTGTTTCACCCATCATTTTGACTTATCCAAATCCATTTAACCAGTCAACTACTGTGAAGATAAATATATCAAATGATCATTTCTCTAATGTTTCAATATTCAACGTTCAAGGACAATTAGTCAGAAGTTTATTCGATGGTAATTTGTCGCCGGGACAGCACCACCTCAATTGGAACGGATCTGATGAAAGTAATCGATTTGTAACCAGTGGAACATATTTTTTAATGTTAACAACCGAAAATGAATTTCTAACTAAGAAAATTACTATTATACGCTGAACGCAGGATTTTTAATAACTATATCTATCCTATTCAGATTATTGTTAATTGATACTAAAAGACAATATTCTGAACTAATTCATTCATAAAATGGAGGTTGTGGTGAGATCCAGTGACGTAGCCCGGATTCTTGAATCCGGGATTCCGCAATTCCACGTAATTATGGCAAAAGTTCGATTTGATATCGGAAGTTCCTGTTTCATTTCCCCGGATTCAAGAATTCGGGCTACATTTATACACAGTGAATCTCTTTTAGAAAAATATACGGGAAAACCTCTTAGAGATAATTTTTTGTGATTCAGGCTAACAGGTCTTGATATCGTGAAATGAAGCATTATATTAAATATAACAACTATTCTTGTTAACTAACCGCATCCCCAATGTAATTAGTAGCGAGCTGAACAAACCGTCAGAATGTGTCATTCTCGGGCTTGACCCGGGAATCCAGTCTAAAATACAGAAGCTCGCTTTGTGAAAGAATGAATCCTTTGACGAGGGGTTAAGTTGATCAGTCAATTTTATAAGAAGCTTATGCTGTCAGGTTCTTCTTTCGACAGCTTCAAGATTTTACGAATTGGAAACTTTTTCCCATCCGGTCTGCCTGTTTTTTGCTATCGGCTGTTTGCCGGCATAATTCAGGGACAACTCCGAGCTGGTTTCCTGATCATTACTGAACTAATTTTACCATCTTCATTCCCCAAAAGTGATTTCACCATTAACTTTACACGCATTTTCTCTGGATCATAGAGATGATTATAAGATAACTTTTGATAACTCAGATAAATTTTTGTGGAAAACAGATGTTTGTTTCAAGAACAGTAAAAATCATTCTTTTTGTTGGTGTAATTGCATTACTGAATTATAAAGCAAATGCACAGGAGTGGGTTCATAGTGGACCTTATGGAGCCTGGGTAACATCAATCGCGATAGATCCCAATGATACCAGTGACGTCTATTGCGGTACAGGAGCACGTGGAATCTGGAAGAGTGAAGATAGTGGTCAAAACTGGTTCAGTATCAGTGAAGGATTACCGCTTCATGATGATACTACATTTGGATCATACTACAGATTTGGTTCAAACTGGTGGACTGGTGGATATAGGCAAGTTGAAATTCTTAAGGTTAATCCACAACAGGAGGGGGAAATATGGGCAAGTTTCATTGTCTATGATTACCCGGACATTTGGGAGACAAATCTGCTCTATATAAGCGATGATGGTGGAGCTAACTGGGAAAATATAACCGGAGAAATGCCTGATAGCGTTAAAATAATGGACTTGGCTTTTCATCCACAAGAAGAGCAAACGATTTTCATAGCAAGAACATATGGATTGTACAAATCTGAAGATTGTGGTGAGACTTGGGAAAACATAGATATTATCAGGGATACATTTGATTATGGGAGTGTTATTGAATTTGTTCCCGGCGAGGAAGAACATCTGATATATGGATTTGTTGCCGGAATGTTAATGGAAAGTTTTGATGGAGGAGAAACCTGGGATACTTTATGTACAAATCCAGGTCCTGGTATGTTAACAATAAATCCAGTTGATACAGAATCGATGTGGGCAAGAAATTTAGACTTTGAAAGACCTCAATTAATTCATTCGCAAGATGGTGGTGCAACCTGGGATACCGAATTTACTCCCTTTCCTGATGATCAATATGGATATGTACGAAATCTTCATATTGATAATTCAGGTAATCTCTATGTTCATGTAAATGATAATATTTATAAAAGCGAAGATGAGGGGCAGTCATGGGAAATGATTCAGAGTTACATAACAAATCCAAGATGGGCAACTAATATAATCTCTAATCCTCACCGGGATAGTTCTGTTTATTTTGGCTCATTTTACGGGTTGTTTCACTCCGATGATGGTGGATCCACAATCTACTATTCAGATGAGGGAATCGATAACGTCAGTATTAACGTTATCGTACCCCATCCAACTGAACCTGAGATTGCATATGTTGGAGGAGATAACGGTTTATGGAAAACGTCAGATCGTGGAGAAAACTGGCAAAGAATAGCTACTGAGGAGGTTTTAACAATCGCTATCGACCATTTATATCCTGATACTTTGTACTGGGGCGGTGAATACTTAAAAAGAAGTTTTAATGGCGGAGATTCCGTTGAAGACATAGCATTCGAAAGATATGATAGTGATCCAATCTACTCTCTTGCAATACATCCTGGAGAGACAAATATAGTTTATCTTGGCATGAATAGTAGATTTTATAGGAGTGAAGATTATGGTACATATGGGTCGTTTGAACAAGTTGACATTGATGATATGGGTTCTGGACCAATTTATACAATTGTTGCGGGCATAAACGATGACGATAATGTTTACTTCGGTCAGGAAGGGCTATATATGAGTACAAATTCCGCAAGATCATTCGGAAGAATATCAGATCCAGGTGGAATCTTATATTCTTTAGCATTTTCGCAAGATAGCGAGGAAGTAATAGCTTATGCCTTTGATCCATATGGTGAAGAACGACTTCTATATTCTTCTAATGGTGGCAGGAATTTTGCTAATATTATAGATTACATTCAAGTCGAAAGAGGTTTTTGGAAAGCTATAATTCATCCATTGAATGATAATCTTCTATTAGTGGCTACGCAAGAAGGGATATATTCAACATATAATTTTGGTGATTCCTGGGACAGGCTTGAAGGACCATACAACAATCGTTCACCCTATATAGCTTTCTCGTCAGATACACGAACAGCTTATATCGGCACATATGGTTATGGCATCTGGAGTGCTACCGATGTTATAACCTCAATTCATTCTGAAGATAATTGTATTTCATTTCCCTCTTCTTACTTCCTGGTTGATACATATCCGAATCCATTTAATTCAAATGTATCGATTGATATTTTCAAATCACAGGACTTTCCACTTTCAATAATGATATATAATATTCATGGTAAGTTAGTTAAATCAATAAGTGATGATTCAAACAGTTCAGGATTGCAAAGATATTCATGGGATGGCTTAAGCAGAAGCGGAACATTGGTGTCATCCGGCAATTATATAATCAATGTTCATAATAATTCATTTTCTCAGAACAAAAAGATTACATTATTAAGGTAAAGATAGAAAGCATTATTATTTTCAGAGTGACATTAAGAAGAAAAATAGGGACAGACGGTATTAAATTCCAAAAGTTAGTCAAATTAAGTGGTTAGAATCACGATTTTCCCAAACCCAATGAGTTGGGAACGGATAATATAGGTTTACTTTATTTTTTAGCCAAAAGGTCTTGACATGTAATAATATAATGCTTAGAATATATAGCAACTATTCTTGTTCACTAACCACATCCCCAATGTAATTAGTAGCGAGCTGAACAAACCGTCAGAATGTGTCATTCTCGGGCTTGACCCGGGAATCCAGTCTAAAATACAGAAGCTCGCTTTGTAAAGATTGAATCCTTTGACGAGGGGTCAAGTTGATCATTCAATTTTATAAGAAGCTTATGCTGTCAGGTTTTTCTTTCGACAGCTTCAAGATTTTACGAATTGGAAACTTATTCCCATCCGGTCTGCCTGTTTTTTGCTGTCGGTTGTTTATCGGCATAATTCAGGAACAACCACGAACTGAATCCCAGACGATTACTGGACTAATTTTACCATCCACATCTCAATTGAATTCTTTGGTTCTATTATGTTGTAATCCATTTAATATGTCTATAAGGATATGATTATGAAGTATTTATGCTTGCTGAAAAACTATTGGATCAAAATTTTCTTCCTCTTCTCAATTATCACTGGATTATTCATTAGCACTGCTATATATGCGCAGGAAGAGAGTGACTGGCAATGGCAAAGTCCCTGGCCCCAGGGGAATGATTTAACAACGGTGTTCGTTCTGGATGAAGATCACATTATGGCGGGCGGGGAATTCGGCACGTTTATCGAAACGCATGACGGTGGCGAAAATTGGGATGTGCGATATTTTGATAATGTAGCATATTTCAAGGACCTGCAATTTGTCAGTGATGATACTGGTTACGTTTTCGGAGGTGTTGATAGCACATTATTTGATGATGGTTTCTTATTTAAAACTGTCAATCAGGGCGAAACCTGGGCAGTTGTTTCAAGGTTACACTACTCTACAAACAACATTTTCTTTTTAAACTCCGAAATCGGTTGGACTTCTGGCAGATCACCAGATGGTCACATTTTAAAAACAGTTGACGGCGGTGAAAATTGGACTTCCATGGGACCAGATACTCTCGAAATTGCTTTAGGAATCTGTTTTACTGACAGTAATTCAGGTTGGATTGGTGTTGATCATGGAACAATTCTTCATACAGAAGATGCAGGCGAAACTTGGGAAAGTCAGAGGCATAATGCAGGACGTTGGTCTTTCGAGACTTCAATTGCCTTCGTTGATGATTCCACTGGTTGGGGTCTCTGTACCAATGGCCTCATAAAAACCACAAACGGCGGAAGGACATGGGAATATCAGGAGTCCCTTCGTATATCGGTATATGACATCGCTATTATTAATGCTGACACTATCATAGTAACTAGTTCGAGTGGTAGGATTTTCAGGACAATCAATGCAGGTGAAAGTTGGGCACCGTTAGAAGGTTTGTCAACTGCCTTGTCGATACATTTTCAGAACCAGGATGGCTGGGCGGTCGGGAATAGCGGTAAGATGTTCAAGATATTCAATTCCGGGGAAATCTGGAATCAGCAATCCCGGGATTATAGGGGTCGTATATTTTCTTCTTGTTTTATCGACAGTCTTACCGGATGGATGGTCGGAGAATTTAATCACGTGTACAAAACTGATGATGGTGGAAATACCTGGAATATCCAGGAGGTTCCGGTGAATTTATTTCCCAGGATTTATGACGTTTTTTTCATTGATGAATCTTATGGCTGGGCGGCGGGAAATATAATCATTGCTACCGTTGATGGCGGTGAAAATTGGTTTGAGCAGGACGTTGATTCGGTTGGTCTCCGACGTGGATTCGGTGATGTTTGTTTTGTAAACCGGGATACCGGTTGGATTACAGGGAGCATTAGCGGTGTTCTGGTCACCTCAAATGGGGGTGATGATTGGGAAGTTCAAGATATACAAGATATAGAGAATGTCAGGTTGATTCATCCGATCTTTTTTCTAAATGATAATGAAGGATGGCTTTCAAATGGTCGTGATATGATTAAGACAACTGATGGTGGTGAATCATGGGAAGTTTTTGATCAAGTTGTTGATATATGGGAAATTTCAGATATCTTTTTCATTAATTCAGATACGGGTTATGCTGTTGGTGGTGATGAAGTATTTGCTGTGGCTCCTATGTTTGGCACTGGAATAATCTGGAGAACTGAAGATGGGGGAGAAAACTGGGAGATACTTGACGTAAGAGCCGGTCACCAGTTCAATTCGATAACTTTTGCTGATTCTCTAATCGGCTGGGCTGTTGGGTATTCTGGTGTTAGCTATTTCACCATAGATGGTGGGAACCATTGGCAAAATTATGAAATAACCAGTGAATACTCTTATTCCGATGTCGATTTCATAAATTCGACAACCGGATGGATTACAGGAGTACATGAATATTTTAACAATGATCATTCTTGTGTATTGAAAACCATGAATGGAGGTTATGTTCTGACAATCCCGGAAGAAAAAGAACTATTTCTTCCAAATAACATATCCATCCTTTCAAGCTATCCAAACCCCTTTAATCCAAGTACAACAATTCGGCTTGGCCTACCATACACAACTAGCATCAATGTAGCAATCTACAATATTATTGGTCAAAAGGTTGCGCAACTCGCGACAGGCAGGTACAGCGCAGGGTATCATAGTATCATATTCAACGCATCAGAATTATCAAGCGGCATCTACTTCATCCACGCCAGTGTGCCGGGAAAGATGAATGAAGTCAGGAAAATTGTGTTGATGAAATGATGGAAAGTTATTTCAGTAATTGTAAATTTTTGAATGATTTGATTTTTTTATAAGGCAAGCAGGTGCAGCGTATTAAGTTCTGTGTAATAAATGTATTGATAATATGTTTGTGGGTATATGGTGGTTTATCATACGCTATTGAAAATATTTATCTGCAAACTCCAACTTCCACCTCGATATATATCTGCTGGTTGTTAGAAGATAATTTGGCCGGATCATCCATCCGATACGGTCCGGATACCAATCTGCAGCACAATGTCACATGTAACCAGGACATTCTCGGTGATAATGAGGAATATGTCTGGAACTGGATACGTCTTGATAATCTTGAACCTGGCACTGAGTATTTTTACCGCTGTATAACCGGAAATGATTCCTCAGCAATAAATAGATTCAAGACCCAGCTTGAAAATGATGATGATACTCAGCATATCCGTTTTATTGCCTACGGCGATTCCAGGACTCAAATCGATGACCATACTTCAGTCATCGAAGCGATGGTCGAGAAAGTAGAAGAACTCTATGGTGAGGATTTGCATGAGGAAATAAATCTCGTACTCAACATGGGTGATATTGTTACTTCAGGACAAGAATATGACCAATATCAATCTGAATTCTTTGAACCCGTAAATGCTCTTTCGAGCAGCGTGCCATTTATGATAACCCAGGGCAATCATGATGTCGCCGGGACTGCATTTTATGATCTTATGAAATACGATGATTTTGCTTCTCCTGCCGGTGAGGTTTATTACTCCTTTCGTATCGGACCGGTGTTTTTCATTTCACTGAACAGTATAGAAGCAGGTAATACCCAGTTAGACTGGCTTGGAGAAATACTTGATGATACTGAAGAGAACGATGAAGTCAGTCTGGTTATTGTCAGTCTTCATCATCCGGCTCAAAGTGAGACCTATCCTGCTCATGTCAGCGCATGGACACGGGATGATGTTGTCCCGCTATTGGAAAATTACAGTAAGGTAGAAATTTTAATCTACGGTCACGTTCACTCCTACCATCGCGGAGTTTCGACTGGAAGCGGTTTACGATTTATCCTCCAGGGTGGTGGTGGAGGACCATTATACAGATGGGGAGCGAGAACACCTTTTGACCATATTGAAATTCACCGGGCTATTGATCATTATTCATATTCTATTTTTGATATTGATTGTGCTGAAAACAGCTACTCCATGATGACATACAGTCTTGGCAACGAGGATATCCCTCTCAACAATGTATTGATTGACAGTTTTTATCATGATCGAAACCAGGATCAGCCAGGGACTCCTGATCAACTGCCTATTTATCCTGCTTTATACGATGAAGGTTCATTTCTTTTAGCCGGATCGTACTATGAAGGCGATGCCCAGCAAATTAGTTCACAATTTCAAATAACTGGGGAAGAAGGCGACTGGAACGATCCAATTATTAATTCAAGACGAGATTGGGAAAATATATTCGGGAATTCCGGAACGCCGCATTACCGGTTGACAGACCTTAATGAAAATATAGACTTATCAACATTAGCTGTTCGCGCAACTCCTTTCCGTGAAAATCATTTGTACTGGTGGAGGATGCGTTACCGGGATCAGAACCTTAAATGGAGCGGATGGTCACAGGTTCATGAGTTCCGGTTTGAGGAAAACCTGGCTGAATTTAACCTTCTCAGCCCTGCAGACGGAAGTATTTGTCACTCAGGCGATACTACCTTGACATGGGAGATGGCTGCCGCACCGGATCGCTCTGATTCTTTATCATATATCGTATGGTGGTCAAGCGATGCTAATTTTATCGGTACAATCGATTCTGCTGAAGTTGATTCACTGAGCTTCGATCTCTTCAACCTCGATGATGATACGGAATATTGGTGGAAAGTACGCGCTCAAGAGATAAATCATCCGGGAGTATGGTCATCTGAAACCCGGTCAATCAGGACTGATATGCCGAATTCTCCCCAACCCTTTAACCTGCTGACACCAGCAGACAGCAGTAATGTGTGGCAGGCGGAAACTATGTTTACCTGGTCAGAGTCTTCCGATTCCGATTATTATGATATTCCTCAATATGAGGCTTGGTTGGATACAATTTCCGATCTATCATCAGCCTGGCTGGTCGGTGATAATCTTGAGGAAACGCAACGTTTTGTGCGCAATCTTCGAATGGATAAAGATTACTATTGGACAGTTCGCGCTACTGACAGCAACACAGATGGAACCTGGGCGAGCGATACATTCTATTTCAATACCTATCAGGATCTACCTCGTAAAGAATCAGAAGGTGTTGTTCCGACTGAGTATTCCATCGTTTCAGTATATCCGAATCCTTTCAATTCAACCCTAAGGATTGTGGTCTCTTTGCCCGATGCAGAAAAACTTCAATTGAGTATCTTCAATATTCTTGGCGAGGAATCCCGTCGTATCACTTACGATGCCCTCAAACCCGGATATCATAATTTAGTTATCGATGTAAATGATTTTTCCAGCGGAATCTATTTCATCCACGCCATTGTGCCGGGAAAGATGGATGAGTATAGGAAAGTTGTGTTGATCAGATAATTACAATCTTTGTTCATTCTTGTTGTAATAATGGTTGAAAATGATTAATTTACAATTATCTGAGTATCACCAACCATCAGAGGAATTATGCATTACCTGCGAATACCTTTTATAGCAGTCCTTTTGTTAGCACTCTCCATACCACTTCATACTGTTATATCCGAAATACTCCTTGTCCCTGCTGATTTTGAAACTATACAGGATGCAATAGATGAGGTTGATGATGGCGATACCGTACTCGTCGCAGAAGGTACCTATGTTGAAATGTTGTTAATAGGCGATCAGAATCTAACCCTGGCCAGTGAATACCTGATAGATGAAGATACCCTTGTTATCGCAAATACAATTATTTCAGGTGATGGTGCATTCCGTCCAATTACAATTATGGGAGACGGTGACAATGAGATTAATATTATCGGATTGACAATTACGAATGGTTTTGTCGGAGGCCAAGAAGATGCTGGAGGATTATTTGCCGATACTTCAGAGATAAACCTGGTACACAACATTTTTTCAAATAATGAAGCGTATGATTATGGCGCTATTCGCCTGCAAGAATGCAGAGGTGTTATTCGCAACAACCGGTTTGTAGATAATTACTCGCGACATTCTGCAGGTGGTGTGGGAATCGGTTACGGAAACTTCGAGGTAGAGGAAAATGTTTTTCTTAGAAACGTTACAGAAGGGAATATTGGAGGTTTAAACGTTTTCCGCAGCAATTGCAGTATTCAAGATAATATATTTCAATCAAATAGTTCACATTATGGCGGTGGAGGTGCCAGGGTTAATCATTCTAACTCAGTCATCGACAACAACTTATTTATTAATAATGTCTCGAGAGATGGCGGTGGCTTACAGGTAGCGGGAAATGATCGAATTAACCCTGTTGGTGTAGTAGTTATCAGTAATAATACTTTCAGACAAAATTCTAATCACCTTGTTGAAGAATTTGGTTACGGTGGAGCTGTAACTGTATATAACGGATTAGTTTCATTAGAAATATACAACAATGTTTTCGACGGCAATATTGCGGATCATCGCGCCGGTGGTCTTGAAATTGAAAACGACGGATATGTTCATCACAATATTTTCATCAATAACCGTGCTCCCATTGCAGGCGCGCTCTCGACATTTCGAAATGGAAATGATTCTCCGGATGTTACCTGCAGTTACAATGTATTCATTAATAATGGTCCTCTTGGCAGGGAGGGTGATCCTCCATACTATGGAGCTGTAGTGGCATTTCACAGTACTTCTACATTACACCTTTTCAACAACGATTTCTATGGAAATGAACTGATAGCGTTCGGTTATAGGCAACAGCCCAATGATGGTTCAATCGAGACTGGTCTCAATTACTGGAATCATCCCTCGGGACCGCACAATAACTGGGAATATCCTGACGGTTTTGGTGAGGAAGTTATGGGGGATGTTGGAATAACCAATTACTCAGCTTCGACAAATACGGATTTTCTCCCGATAGAACCAATCGAACTCGGATTGCCGTTAAACAACTTTAATACTCATCAACAACCAGTTCGTTTTTCCTGGAATCCAGCAGTATTCAGGGACGACGAGTTTGATATTGAATACACGTTTGAATTGATACCTGAAGATGGAGACCGAATCTTTGTGAACGCTGGTACCGATACGTTCATTACAATAAATGAATTTGAGCTTGAGACTGCTTACCGCTGGTGTGTGTATGTTGATCTTGATACTCTTCCAAATGTTTATTCAAGCGAATTAAGAACACTACATTTTTTTGATGAGAGAGCAGAACCACAATCCTTTAACCTTATATCGCCCGATTCAGGGACCGTAATGGAGGAGCAAACGGTTAGTTTCGTCTGGGAACGGTCAGATGATATTACCACTGACGACACTGTCAGTTACACTTTAATAATTTCAACTACTCAAGATTTTCTAGATTCAACAGTGTTTGCTGTTGGAACCGATACAACTTTTACGCTTGATGACCTGGAATATGATAATACCTATTTCTGGCGAGTCAATGCAGAAGATCTTGATCAACACAGCACGATGTCCTTACAGACCTACAGTTTAACAATCACAGAACCAAGCACTGCTAAATCAGGAACAGTTCCAGAAGTATGGGAGATTCTTGATATTTACCCGAATCCATTCAACGCATCCCTTTCGATTACAATCGGAATACCTCAGACAGAAAACATTCGAATCAGTATTTATGATTTGCTTGGACGTGAAGTAAAGGTTTTGCTCGACCAGCAGGTCAACCGGGGATACCGTCAATTCAGCTTCAGTCCTCGGGGTATGGCGAGCGAGATCTATTTTATCCGCGCATCAGTGCCGGGAAAGATGAATGTCACCCGTAAAATTCTGTTGATTAAATGAGGATATTGTTATGAAATCGATAATCCTTGCTATTCCGATTATATTTATGAGTTGTAATTTCTCTATTGCACAAGACAGCTTGAATATAAGTCTTCTGGAAAAGGTGTGCATGAGCTGGCGTCCGGTTTGTGATTTCGAGTTCTATGGTGATACAGCTATTGTCGCAACATCGGGTACAGGTTTACGATTTGTCGATATGTCCGATCCGGAAAAGCCTGTGGATAAAGGCGGTTTTGTTCCGGAATGGGAAGTTGTCGCAGTCACAATCCATGATTCTATCGCTTATGTTGTAGCCCGAAAATTATACGTCTTAGATATATCAGATCTGCTGAATCCTGTAGTTATAGGAAGATCGACGTTTAACGTTGGCGGAGGAGCATCATATTGTTCGATAGAAGTTCAAGGTGGTTGGGCTTATATAAGCCACCAAGATATGGCAATTACAAAAATTCAGATCTCAAATCCAGAACGAATCCGTCGTTTTGATAATTACCCAATTCCAGGCTGCCGGCCGCTTTTTTCTGTAACCGATTCCAGCCTTTTTATAGTGACTGATGAACAAAACGGTCAGGGTTTTCTCAGGATTTATACCGCTCCGGATATGGAATTTGTCACTTCCTACGAACTGCCTGGTCCCGGAACTTGTGTCACCGAATCGGATAATAAGGCTTATGTAACGTACTGCAGCGCTGAAGACGATCCTGGTGGTTTGTTGATCCTTGACGTAGAGGAACCTGCAAATCCGACCGAACTGGGAAGATATGAAGTTACCGATTCGGCTTTTGCCGTCGTGGTTGACACCAACGTGGCTTATTTATTGGGAAATGATACTACTTTATATGTCTTGAATGTTGAAGATCCGGCAAATCCGGAATTTCTTAGCATTTATACTGTTCCAAGAAATACAATCATATATAAAATTCTCGCTGTAAATGAGGATTTGCTGATTACGGGAAAATGGCCCAGAGATTACATTGTAATGTTCGATGTATCCGATCCTGAAGATCCCGACGATATTGATGGTTTCCCCCAGAAATATGGATGGGCACATCATATTTCTCCATCATATTATAATATTTTTATTACGACCCGGGATGCATTTAAAGTTCTGTCGCCATTCGATCTGCAAAATGGACGTAATTGGAGATTTACCTGTGAAAGAGGTTATATTGGTATTGTCCGTAAAATGCAAGTATGCGCTCATTATGCATTTGTCCTTACAGATGACAGGTTTTATCCTTTTAGGCTGCTTGATGTTTCTCAACCGGATACTGTCAGATGGCTTAGAGACTCATTAGATTTTCGTGGGAATGATTTTGTCATCGATGACTGGAAAATGTATATCGCGGGGACTAACAGATTTTTAACTATAGTCGATGTTTCCAATCCTGAAGACTCTGAATATCTGGACTCACTTGAAATATCATTCAGCATCGGCAAAGTTGAAGTATCCGACAGTATTGCCATCCTTTTAAGAAAATATGGGACTAACTACGAAAATAACATCGCATTTGTAGATGTTTCCGATCCGGCAAATCCATCTTTACTTGCAGAATACGATCTCCCGATTGAAGATACAGTAGTAGTAGTGGATAAGAATATATTATTTGCCAGAATTGAACGTACTGATACTTTGCTGGTATATGATTTTTCAGACCCGGAAGATTTGAGATTGATCAGCTCGACTCAACAAGGTTACTACAGTTCATTAAGTGTTGATGACAACTATCTGGTCGGGACTTGGAGATATGGATTAAATATTATCGATATAACCGATCTGGAACAACCGCAAATTATCGGTTATTACGAACAAGAGTATAACTACCTGGGCAAAGCAACATCAGTATTTGGTAACAGGTTATTGGATTATGTCGGTTCATTTATCAATATCTTCGAACATGATTTACCTGCTCCGCCAACACCATTTTCACTGACAAATCCTAAACACAATCGTGTCTTTACACCGAATGAAATCACTAATCTGTTTTTAAGCTGGCAGAAATCAGTAAATCTTGATTCTATTGAGCAAACTGTTCGATACGATATTAATTTTCATGCCACTTCCGATGATTTTTTTGATACGACACTTACCTACTCGGAAATAATAGATACTTCAATTAGAATAAACCTTCAGGAAAGTCTCGACTTGGGCGATAGCCTGAATTCGTTGAATGTAGTCTGGTGGGTAGAGGCAATCGCCGAAGGTGATACGGTGAGGTGCAACGATAAATTTTATTTCACTGTTCAACCGATAAATGATCTGCAAAAAGATAAATCAGATAAGTTACCTGTCAAGTTCGATTTGGAAACCGCTTACCCTAATCCCTTTAACGAAACCGCCAGCATCCGATACGCGCTTCCAGAGCGGGCAAATATCAAACTTGCCGTATTCGATATCCTCGGACGTGAAGTTGTCAGATTGGAGGACGGCTACATGGAAGCAGGCTGGCATCAAACAGTTTTCGATGCCAAAGTCAGCTCAAGCGGTATCTATTTCGTTCAGGCAACAGTTCCAGGTAAGATGAACGAGGTAAGGAAAATTGTTCTGATAAAATGAGGGAAAATGTCTTTTAACGCATAAGTAAATAATTAGAGAAGTAATTAAAAATCTGTGAAATATTGCAGTAAATACGGATTGTCGCTTGCTATTCAGCCTAACACTTCATAGTTTATTATAACATCTTTGTTTTCACGCTGTTTGATGTAATTGTTTGCACCCAGGAAGACATTATATTCCTAAAAACAGTTTACATGGAGGGATTGTGAAAAAGCTGCTAAACCTGCTAACTATTTGCCTGATAATATTCCTCTTCTCACAGCTCTCAAAAGCTCAGGACAGCTTGAATATTTCGACGATCTCTACCATGTACGGGCACAGTGGTTATATCGTAAGAACAGAGATTATCGATAATTATGCTTATACTATTCCCTCTCGTCACGAGAGATCATCGACAGTGGGGATTTTCGATATCTCCGACCCGCGCCATTTTGTTCCAATGGGCTGCTTTCGACACTTTGAGAATATTGAGCATTTCGTTCAAAATGGAACGATAGCAATAGTTACTTTCGAATCGGACAGCATCTTCGTTTTTGATATCACGGACAGGACTTCACCTGAACTTCTAAGTTCTTTTATGATCGACTCTGAGTTTAGCCAGGTGGAAATTGACGGCGACCTGCTCTTCGTTCGAACAGCACTGAATTGGGGGACAATCCACATAATTGACCTTTCTGACCTGGAAAATCCGGAACAAATACATGAGCAAAATCAAATGCCCGGACATTTCGCCGTAGGTAACAATATCCTGGCAATCGATGATGATGAGGATAATGTCGACATTTACGATATTAGCGATCTCGAGAATTTTATCTTAACTGGAACCTTTCCTTACAGAAATCCCTACAGGATGCAGATCGACGGCGACCGCCTTTATGTCAGAAGCTTGACAATTTATGATATTTCCAATCCAGCCGAACCTTTCCTGGCAGGCGAATACGGTGTGTCAAGCAGCTATGTTATCTGGGATACTTTGCTGTTCGAAGAAGATGAAGGTATAAGCATACACAATATTGCAGACGTGAATAACATGAGAGAGATAGGTTTTGCTTCCATGCAAAACAACCACTTTGGAACGCTTGCAGTCGGCAGTGACATCGCAATACTCATTGATATTTATATAGGACTTGGTATATACGACATAAGCGACCTGACCGCCCCTGATTCCGTCTGCTTATTCTGGTATCCTGAATGGATTAACAATGTCGCATATTCTAACAATCATTTATTCATTGGCGATAATCAAGGGCTTAGAATCGTCGAAGTCAACGATCCGGCGAATCCGGTTGAAATAAGTACTTTCTACACAGGTCGTGGAGGAGAAGGATATGAAACGATTATCGATGGCAATACCGCATTTGTCAATGCCGACTTCCCTATATACATATTGGACATTTCCGATCTTGAAAATCCATATCCTGTAAGCACTTGCAGAACCTGTTGCGCTGTAGATGATATAGCTTACTACTCAAACCCGGACATCGGCGATTTAATTATCGAATCTGGGCTTCATGGCGAGATGGAAATATTCGACGTAACAGACCGCAGCAATCCCCGCAGTATTTATAACAGTATGAACGATGATATCGAGAATATAAATGGATCAGTTTGTGTCGATGGTGATTACCTGTACTGGATTGGCTCCGTTCAAGGACTTATGATTTACAATCTTGCCGATGAAGATGCCGACTGGCCCCTGGCAACTTTCGTCAGCGATCGCTGGGCACCGTACGGGAACTATCTTTATGCCGATTTCGGCGATATTTTGGTGCACGATGGTGTCGCCTATATCTCTGAAGTAAATCAACATCAACATAGATCAGGTTTATGCCTAGTCGATATTTCCGATCCCGAAAATCCTGAAGAAATTTTATTTACAGATGAGTTTGGCTTCCCCAGAGAGATAACAGCGTGTGATAATCATCTTATTTTCAGTTCTTACAATGAAGGTGTGACGATTGTCGATTATCGTGATAGCGAAAATCCGATTATCACAGGTCGTTATTCAGACGCACGCCATGCTATTATAGAAGGCGATATCGGTTATTTCACGGGTGATTTCCTGACAATTGTCGATTGTTCCGAAGCCCTCACTGACAATGCTGTTGGAAAATATGAAAATGACCAACTACCTCATATCTGGGAAATTGCCAAAGTATTTCCCAATCCTTTCAATCCAAATACGACAATCAGAATAGGTTTACCACGAGATGCGCAACTCAACATCAGCGCTTACAACATCCTGGGACAGAAGATCGCATCACTGGCAGCAGGCAAGTACAGCGCCGGATATCATGATTTTGTGCTCAACGGTTCAGTCCTACCCAGCGGAATTTACTTCATCCACGCCAGTGTGCCGGGAAAGATTGATGAGATGAAGAAGGTTGTGCTGATGAAATAGTTTTATAGATAAATATTTGAGGGAAAATTTAGTAATAGAATAAATTATCTGATTCTTATAAACAAATTTTGAATACGAAAATAGTATGGACATTCTTAAATCATCTATACACATTTTGAAAACCAGCAAGTCACGTTCAAATCATTAACCAGCTTGAAGGATTCAAGTGAGGGAATAATGAAAAAACAAAGACTGATAGTACCGTTTGCTGTCGTAATGTTTACATTTATACCTGTCTCACTTTTTGCAGATCAACCGATTTTTTCAATTGCAGCTTTTTCCGAGAATATCAATGATAGTATTAATTTTCCGGAGAATAGTAACGGAACAGATCTGTTACTGCATGACGTGAGAACTCTTACCGGCGGTGAACTTGATACAGAATGGGAAGACTCAATCTATTATTTCCAGCCTAACGAATACGAAATTACACGGAGTTGGCAACTTGGACCGACTGATCATTGGTCAGCTGTGAGGTTTACACCGATTGCAGATTTTATTCTGCAGGGAGTACGCTTCTGTGCTTGGAATGAATACGACAACAACACTGACAGTGCTGAGGTTTATATCTACTCGGATAATGATGGCAACCCAGGCGAGGCTTTGAATGGAGGGAATCCTGTATTTAATGATCTTTTGCCTGAATGGGCAGGTGATAGGCCAGATGACATGGATGAAAATTGGCAAGAGGTAAATTTTGATGACCTCGACATTGATTACATTGAATTTGTACAAGGCGAAGATTTCTGGATTATGTATGGTCCTGCTCCAGCCGGGGAGCTTAATGCGAATAATGGCTGGTGGAACCTCGCAGGCCATACTCTGAGTCGTCCGGTTCGCAGGAGTAAATGGTCAACAGTTCGTGACGGTGACGAGGATGATTGGTCAAACATGACATATAACTATTATATTGTTGCAGAAGGTAATCTTGCACATTATTTCGATCTCCAAGTGCAATCAATTTTTAACAATGAAAACTGTTTTTTCTTCCAATCTGGGACGGAAATTCAGTTTACGGCAATTATAATAAATACGGGAACTATCGAATCACCTGACGCGGAAGTACAATTTACTGTTGTCGATGAAGACGAAAACGTTATTTTCAATGAAACTGAAGATCTGGGTGCAATGGATGCTGGTGATACGGCAGGGGTTGAAGCGCCACATACCTGGATACCACAGGAAACAGGTTATTATTACGCTCACGCGACTCTGACAGGCGAAGGATTGGAGGACGATCAAAACCCGGGTAATAATCAATTCTCTTTGATCCAGGGAATCCTCAGACCAGACGGAAAATATTATTACGATGATGGGGAATTTGAAACTATTGTTCATTTAAGCGATTCTGTAGGTTGCGGTATGGGTTTCAAACCTGTTGACTATCCAGCGCAACTGGATTCGATTTATTTATACCTGGCTGATGGTGCTAATAATATAAACCTGATGGTAACCAACAGTGACAGGGAAATTTTGTGGGATGATTCCTTAAATTGCCACGCAGGCTGGAATAGCTTAGCTATTGCCGATGAGAATGGTAGTCCTTTCGTTATCAACAGAGATATGTTTTGGATTGGTTATTTCAACTTCGGTGATCAATCCTATTGTGACACCGATCTGCCTGTTGCCGGGAGGAATCCCGAGATGGATGCAGTTACGTTCCGATTTATCAGGGAGGATAACAATACATATTTTTCCAATGATGATACCGGTAACTGGGCAATTAGATGTTTAATCAATACCTCGGAAATCCCGCCCAATCCCTTTTCGCTACTTCATCCCCCGAATTCCGATACACTGAACGTAATGGATGCCTCACCAGTTGATTTCAGATGGGAAGAATGGATAGATCCTGAGCAAGGTGAAGATTTCAGATATAATCTTCGGATTACAGTAACCCTACCCAACGACAGAATCAGATTCCTGAGTTACAGCAGATTGGAAGAAGAATCACTGACTATTAATATTCCTGATAGTATCATGCTGGAGCATTGGAACGATTACCTGGAGATATCCTGGCGTGTAATAGCAGTATCGGGTGAAGATGTAATAGAATGTGAAAACGGTTTTACATTTGCTATCGAACCAGGCACGGAAATTCCTGAAAATCTTGTAACAGAAATACCTATTGAATATTCAATAGTTTCAATATATCCTAATCCTTTCAATCCGGACCTGAACATCGAAATCGGGTTGCCTGAACAGTCTGATCTTAGAATAGGTTTATTCAACATTGTCGGCAGAGAAGTAGCTATCATCTCAGACAATAAACTAACAGCCGGGTACAAACAATTCCTTTTCAATGCTTCAGAGTTACCCAGCGGAATTTATTTCATCCACGCATCAGTACCGGGAAAAATGGACGAGACAAGAAAGATTGTTTTGATAAAATAAAGAGGTGACAAGTGAAAACAGGAACAAAACTTTCAACAATGCTGGCAGGATGTTTCATTATCTGCCTGGTTTTTTCAGCAGCATTTACTTTCGCAAAGGATAAAGGAACAAGGAGCCTCTTCTCCCCACAAGCGATTGATAATGTAACGGAAACAGGGATTACGGAAGAAAAATCCTCCTCACGAAAATTGCAGAGTGTCAGGAGAAATAAATCCCATCGTGGGTATCGGAGTGAGCTTGATATCCCCATTGACGTCCTCATAGCATACTCCGATGCAAACATTAATACAATCTATACTTTCCTTGAAGATTTCGAAGATATTGACAACCTCGATTCCCTGAATATTGATGACAACACTCCTTCAGTTGATGACCTGCTTGATTACGATGTGGTCTGGACATTTTCAAGTCTTATGTATGATGACCCGGAAGCGTGGGGTGACAATCTTGCTGATTACATTGATCAGGGGGGCGCTCTTGTGATTTCGCAAGCTGGATTAGCCGATATAGACGGATATATGGTAACGGGAAGACTGCTTGACGACGGCTACATTCCGATGACAACGAGTGATCAATTTGTAGGCGATAACACAGACATCGGTGAATACGATGATGCTCATCCGATTATGGAAGATTACGAGGAAGCTGAGGCATATTATTATGTTCAGGATCCTGACATGCATGACGATGCGGAAGTTGTTGTCTATACCGAAGATGAAACTCCATTAATCGCTGTACTTCCCAACATTGTTGCTATTAATGAATATCTTGGCGCCATGTCAATGTTTACCGGAGATTTGGATTTGCTTCTTCACAATTCACTGATCTGGGCGGCGGAAGGCGGCGTCGAACCTGATGCAACTGTTGAAGGTACAGTTACTGATGCTGAAACTGGAGATGCTGTAGAGGGTGCAATAGTCAGGGCTACGGCTGGTAGAGATACAACTGACATTAATGGCGATTATTTACTCGATGCGGTCTCCGGCGAGGATAGAGGAATAAGCATAAGCAAGGACCATTATTATTTATTGCGTGAAGAAATTGATATAGAGGTGGGAGAAAACTTTTTCGATTTTGAGATCCCTCCGCTGGCAACGATGACGGGCGTTATCACTGATTCAGAAACTGATGATGTGATTGAAGGCGCTATTATAACCTGGGGTGAGCATGCTGATACAACAGATGAGGATGGTATCTATTCCTTGATTGATCTAGAGGCGGGAACGGACACTTTGCTCATAGAAGCCGAAGGTTATTTCGATTATGAAGATGAAGAATATGCAGTGGAAGATGGTGATAATGAAGTCAATTTTGCTATCGACATCCTTTCCGGCGATCTTACAGGTATTATTACTGATGAATTGACTGAGGAAAGAATCTCCGGCGCCACAGTTACAGTCACCAATCCTGAGACCGGGGAAACCTACCGCGAAGTTATGACGGACGACCTTGGGGAATACAATGCACCTGCGCTGCACGATAACGTCCAATACCTGGTCAGCGTAATTTTGGACGGTTATGCTCCTTCTGATACCGAAGAGGTCCTGATCCACTGGGATCGCGAAAATGAACAAGATTTTGAGCTGACGCCAATATTTGGAATGACTATACAACAAATACAGACCGAAGCGGGGCAAATCTGGGTGAGCACTTCAGGTATAGTTACACAGGGAACAAACGTAACCGATACCGAGCATACGAGTATCTATATCCAGGATGACTCCGGTTGGGGGATACTGGTTTATGACGATGCTTCCTGGGATGAGGATGACATCCTTCGCGGTGATGAAGTATCTGTCATTGGTTTTGTGGCTGAGGAGGATGATATGACCCAGATCATTCAATTCGAGCTCGAAGTGATAGACCATGATAATGAACTCCCGGAACCTCTGGTTGAATCAACCGGAGATATGAACCTTAATAGTGTGCGTGAAGGCACCTGGGCGCAAATAAGCGGTCAGATTAACCGTGATCCTCCCGATGATGGGACTTACTCCCTGATAGTGAATGACGGTTCCGGTCAATGTGAAGTACGTATTTTAGAGACCACCGGAATAGATTTAGCGGAATTTTCCGCTGATGATTGGGGTACTTTTACAGGTGTTATCGGTCTTTCACGCCAGGGACTGCGAATTATTCCGAATATACAGGAGGACGTTTCACGTATCGCCATTGACCCACCGGCAGAATTAACAGCAGATCAGGAAGTGATCCAGGGCGATCCGCTTCAACTTGAAGTCACACTGTCTTGGGCACATGACCATCTAGACGAATGGCTCCGTTTCAAAATCTACCGGGACGACGAACATATCGGAAATACACAGCAGAACACCTGGTCAGATATTATCGCTGATCCCGATCCGGGCAACTATGATACTTATACCTTCGAGTACGGCGTCTCGGCTGTCTATGATGAAGGCGAAACCGATCCTGCCGAGATCGAAGTGACCTGGGATATCACCTCGGTCACAGAACGTCCCTGGTCCGGCATCCCGACAAAATGGGCGCTCGAAGCGGTTTATCCGAATCCCTTTAATCCTTTACTGTCAGCAATAATCGCACTTCCGTCTAAATCAGACCTGAATGTCCGAATATATAGTCTCCTTGGAAAACAGGTAGCAGAACTCGCTAACGGGCACTATTCACCCGGATACAGGAAGTTCACTTTTAATGCTTCAGAATTATCCAGCGGAATCTACTTTATTCATGCTGAAGTACCAGGAAAAATGAATGAGGTCAGAAAGGTTGTATTATTGAGGTAATCAGGTAGGCGCGGATCTCCGAACCGGGCAATTTGCGCATCGTGTGTGCCCGGTTCGGAGACCCGCAACTACCGTTGTTGAAATTGATATAGCAGTTACGGGAGGTAAAGATGAGGTATCAATTCTTAAATATCGTTATCGCAGGATTAGCTGTAATTGCGATAGTTTCTGCCGGTTCAGCCCAGGATGATTTTCGTATATGGGAACCGGAAAATGGCGTGCCTGTTCGTCAGGGATACCATATCGGCTGGCAAATGAATAGTCAAGGATATCTCTATAAGCAAACCGCTAAAGACGCTGACGGAAATCTCTGCATTGTATGGGCTGACGGTCGCACTGGCGGTATTGATATATATGGTCAGAAAATAACACCGGAAGGTGGTGAAGAATGGGATGAAGGTGGTTTGCTGTTGGCGAATGGACATTCGCGCCAGGAAGATCCAAACATAATGGCATCAAGCGATGGTGGCTGGATTTTGACTTGGGTAGACTATCGATTTGATGTAGATATTGAAGATGTCAGCGACATCTGGATGCAAAAATTCAATTCGGACGGCGAACCGCAGTGGCAATACCATGAAGAGCCAATGAGTTGGGGAATCCCGATAGCACGGATCCAGGGAAAACAGATTGCAGTCCGGACAATCAGTGATGGTGATGGAGGCGGAATTGCTGTTTGGCAGGATGCCCGTAACGGTTCAGCCGACATCTACTGCCAACGTGTCGATTCTAACGGAGAAGCTCCTGAAGGTTGGACAGATTTTGCAATCTATGATACTACATATGGTATCGAACAAGCAGGAAACCTGATGGTAGCAGGTGGAGAAGAGAACCAGGGAACTTTGGAAGGTGGTTATACTGCCGATACTGATGGTGCCGGTGGAATCATCGTTGGCTGGAAAGATAGACGAGACCGTAATAATCAAAACCTCTATGCCCAGCTTGTCAGTTTTGACGGCGACCTGATGTGGGATCCGGTGCATCCGGATTCAGCCCACGGCACCCGTGGAATACCGATCTGCCTCGAGGATCGCGAGCAGGATCAGCTGCAACTCTGCGCAGACGGCGAAGGTGGTGCTTTCTTTGTCTGGAAAGACGATAGAGATGATTTTGCAGGTGATATTTACGGTCAGCGAGTTGATGCTGATGGCAACATTCTATGGACTGAAGATGGTGATACTATCGTTGCGGCTGATGCTTCTCAATATAAACATCGTGTTGTAAACACCGCTCCCGGTGAAGCAATTATACTCTGGGAAGACCAAAGAGAGGGTGGATTCTATTCCGATCTGCGAATGCAGAAACTCAGTGGTAATGAAGAACTTGAACTCAATTGGGGCGAAGTTGGTCAGGAGTTGGACGGCTTGATACTTTGTGATTCTGAGCTTAACCAGAATAATGCCAGGATTATTCATGATGGTATGGGAGGAGCTGTAATTTGCTGGCAGGACGAAAGGATCAATGAATACCCATCTCAGGATATCTATGCTAATCGTATCAACACAGATGGTGAAAAACTGTGGGATGAGGAAAATGGGATTGTTGTTTGTAATGCTGAGCTTGGGCAGACTGGAAACAGTGTCCAGATTATGGGGGATGTAGCGGGAATTGTCTGGCTTGATCATCGATACGGATTTTCAGGGCTGCATTATCAAAGATTTGATCTGGTTAACGGCGAAGCATTGGAAACAAATAATGGTGAGTTGATAGTGCAGGGTTTGGATTATAATGCCTATAGACCGCATTTAATGTATGACGGAACTAATATTTACCTGGGTTATAATGACTACCGTTTAGGCAGATGGGGGAAATACTGCTATTTGAACAAGCTAAATTTTGATTCCGGTGAGAATCTCTGGCGAGAAGATGGAATTACTGTGACGCCCGGATATCCATTTGATGATGACACCGTTAGAGTCTCGATGGATTCAGTTGTTTATGCAATGAATGATGATGGCGATATTTTTTCTGCCTGGCATGATAATCGAAATAGGTATTATTACGTAATTGCTGCGCAGAAACTTGACTCAGAGGGAAATGTGTTGTGGGGGAACCGCGGTTCTGTCGTTGCACCGCCAGAGGGTGAGTATGGAGAACGTGATCAACTCAGACCAAAAATTCTCCCGGCAGACGATGGTGGATTATTCTTGAGTTTTCTCAAGTGGACACGTGAAGATTTTTACCTGAATGTTCTGATCCAGCGACTTGATTCCAATGGAGATCCGCAATGGACGGACAACGAGCATAATGCTATTGAAGTGACAGATATAAGCCATGATCACTTCCTTGAAGGAATGAAATATTTTGATGACGGTTCCATCCTGGTTGTATTTAATAGAACAGTATCTCCAATCAACTACGATATATTTGCACAACGAATCAGTGAAGATGGCGAATTATTATGGGATGAACCATTAGCGATATGCACCTTTGACAGTACCGTACAATACAGAGCAAAACTGGAAAATGTTCATGATGGCATACTTATAGCTTGGGAAGATCAACGGCGCGGTTCGCCAACAAAAGATATATTTGGTCAGATAATCAATCCGGATGGAACCGTTCGCTGGGCAGAGAATGGACTTCAATTAATTGCTCAGGATAACCAACAGCATCATATATCATTGGGAGTCCGCAATGACAACGCGTGGTCTTTCTGGCTTGCCTGGCAGGACAGTCGTGATCCACGTAATCTTGATATCTATGCACAACGATTTGACCTTGATGGGAACGGAATCTTTGATCCTGCGAGTGGTATAAGAGTGGGAGTTCAGGATGATGATATTGATCAAAACCATCCAAGAGTTTTTGTAGGGAATGAGCAGGACGCATACATCGTCGGGGAACAAGGGGAGGGTGATTTCTCAGTTGATTTACTATACACACACCTTGACAGCGACGGCGAGCTGATCTCTGAAGCATACAGCGGAAATGGATTAGTGCTTTGTAATGCCTACCATCAACAAGTAAATCCGGTAATAATCAGTGATCGTGAGGGTGGATTTATTGCTACTTGGGAAGATTGGAGATCTACTGGGGATGAGTTTATTTCCAACATATATGCTCAACGTGTAAATGATGGTCTGGTAGGAATAAAAAGTCGTCAGCAAATCTCACCCTCTAAATGGACATTAAATCCAGCTTATCCCAACCCATTCAATCCTACAGCAAGAATCAGTTTTGAGGTACCTGTCAAATCGAGTGTGCAGTTGATTGTGTATGATATCCTTGGTCGCGAGGTTGCTGAACTGGTGAACAAGCAACTTGAATCAGGTAAACATGAAGTTGTCTGGAACGGTTGTGATGCAGCAGATAATCCTGTTTCATCCGGAACATATTTTTACAGGCTTGAAGCAGATGGAGTAGAAATCGTAAGAAAAGCAATACTGATTAAATAAATACATGAATCGGTTTAACTTCAGATTGTAATGAACTGTTATAGTATAGTTCTAATAATTCAAGCATTATCTACTTCATCCACGCATGCGAACCGGACAAGATGGATGAGGCAGAAAGAAGTAGTATATCTACGTTAAGTTGAACAATTGGAGTTGAAAATGATTGCAAAGTTTAAGTTTTTGATTGCAGCGAGTCTTGCTTCAATCCTGTGTGTATCACTCTGTTTTTCTCAGATCACTTTTACAGAACATGTTGTTTCGGATCAATTCGGCGGTGCCCATTCAGCCTGGGCTGCCGATATTGACAGCGATGGAGATATCGATATCCTTGGAACTGCGCAGAATGACGATGATCTCACTTGGTGGGAAAACGATGGCGCTCAGAATTTCGAGGAGCATATAATATCCGATAACTTCGACGTTGCAAGGTATGCTGTCACGAGCGACCTGGACGGTGATGGAGATATTGATGTGTTAGCGGCGGCATGGGGGGCTGGGGATATTGCATGGTTCGAGAATGACGGCGATCAGGATTTTACCGAGCATACGATTGCGGGAAATTTTAACGGCGCAAGCGCTGTCTATGCCGCAGATGTCGATGGCGACGGCGATATTGACGTGCTGGGTTCGGCATCGAATGCGGATGATATTACCTGGTGGGAGAATGACGGCGATCAGGATTTTACTGAACACACCATAAATGGTAATTACGACTGCACCCGGACTGTTTATGCTGAAGATATTGACGGTGACGATGATATAGATGTCCTCGGTACCGCCCAGCTTGCTACTGAGATTACCTGGTGGGAAAACGACGGTGACCAACCTCCAGACTTCACAGAATATACACTCTCGGATGATTTCACCGGTGCGGCAGGAATTTATGCCGCGGATCTCGACAGTGACGGGGATATGGATATCCTGGGAGGTGCAACGGGAAATAACGATATATGCTGGTTTGAAAATGATGGCGGACAGCCCCCGGAGTTCACAGAGCATACAGTATCGGACGAGTACCCTGGAAGGTATATCCATACTGGAGATATTGATCTTGACGGTGACCTCGATGTGATCAGTATTAATGGTCCTGATGACGAGGTCTCATGGTTTGAAAATGACGGCGACCAGGATTTTATCGAACATACCATAGCGAATGATTTCGACGATCCCTATACAGTAATAGCATACGATATGGACGGTGACATTGATCTGGATATTTTAGCTGCCGCTTATTCCGGCAATGAAATAACCTGGTGGGAGAGTGACCTTGATCCGGTTCTGGACGCTACATGCGATGGAACAGTTTCAAATGCTTTGACAGGCGATCCGGTGGAAGGTGCTGCGATTCGGGTTGGTACTCGAAGAGATACTACAGATGTTAACGGTTACTATTCCACCGAAGCTCTTTCCGGGACAAGGACAGTCGTGATCACACATGAAGATTATTCTCGACATACCAGGGTAATCGAACTTGAAACCGGAGAAAACAGGTTTGATTTCGAAATCGTTCCACTTTCCCCTGTTTCCGGAACTGTTACAGACGTCGATACCGGGGATCCCATTGAAGATGCTGATATCTGTTTCGGCGCCGAAGAAACGACTACCAATGAGAACGGCGAGTGGGAAATAAGCCCGCAGGAGCAGGGTGAATTTGCTGTTTATATCACTGCAGAACACTATTACGATTACGATGAGACAGTTGATGTTGAAGAGGGCGAAAACACTTTCGATTTCGAGATGATCCCCCTCGCCACCATATCTGGAACAATCACTGATTCTGAAACTGAAGAAGGTGTCGGAGACGCTGAAGTTACTTTCGGTGACACACTATATTCAGCTGTATCTGATGATGAAGGAAATTACCTGATAGAGGACGTTCAAGCCGGTGAATATGACGTGCTTATAATCGTTGATGGTTATTTCGATTATGAGGACGATGAGGTTGAGGTTGAAGAGCGAGAAAATGAGATAAATTTTGAGATAGACATTCTTTCCGGTGATTTGACCGGGATAGTCTCTGATGCTTTAACCCAGGAACTGCTCTTTGGGGCACTGGTTACTGTTGTCGATTCCGAAACAGGTGAAACTGTCCGTGAAGTTGAAACTGATGAAGACGGTGAATACCTGGCGCCAGCGCTTCATGACGGTGTCAATTTCCAGGTAACCGTTACGATGGAAGGTTACGCAACTTCCGAAACAGAGGAAGTGTTGGTCCGCTGGGATCGTGATAACGAACAGGATTTCGAACTTGTACCGATCTTCGAGCGAGGTATCGCGCAACTCCAGACTGAGCAGGATCTTGAAACATGGGTAAGCACTACCGGCATTGTCACCCAGGGAACAAACACTACTGATACCGAACATACTGACATCTACATCCAGGATGATACAAACTGGGGAATCCAGGTCTGGGGCGACGATCCCTGGGATCCGGAAAATAATATCAACCGTGGTGATGAAATAAGCGTAACCGGTTTCCTCGTTGAAGTGGATGAAATGACTCGTATCACAAACTTCGAGCTGGAAATCATAGACAATGATAATCCTCTTCCGGATCCACTAATCGAATCCACGGAAGACATGTCTCAACTTAACCAGCGAGAGGGTACATGGGGTCAGATTACCGGGCAGATCAACCGTGATCCTCCCGGTGAAGATGACTATTCCCTTATCGTTAATGATGGCACCGGGCAATGCGAAGTTCGAATCATCGAAAACACCGGGATTGATTTGTCGGAATTATCAGCTAACGACTGGGGAACATTTACCGGCGTTATCGGTCTTTCCCGCCAGGGACTACGAATTATTCCGAACATGCAGGAAGACGTTGAACGGATTAATATCGATCCCCCGAGAAATCTGCGCCTGGAATATGAAATAGTTCCAGGAGATATACAAAGTCTAATTGTGACATTAACCTGGGAACATGACCATCTTGATGATTGGCTTCGTTTCAAGATTTATCGTGACGACGAGCATGTCGGAAATACCCAGGAAATGACCTGGTCGGAGACACTTATCGATCCGTCTCCCGGCGAGTACCAAACCTACACCTTCACATACGCAGTAACCGCCGTCTATGATGAGGGTGAATCGGAATATTCAAATGAAGTTGAGACAATTTGGGATAATACTTTCGTCAGTGAGCGTCCCTACAATGGCATCCCGACAGAATGGGCACTTGAAGCGGTTTATCCGAATCCTTTTAATCCGCTGTTGTCAGTAATCATCGCTCTTCCTTTTAAATCAGACCTGAATGTCCGAATATATAACCTCCTTGGAGAACAGGTAGCAGAATTAGCTTCCGGACACTATCCCCCCGGATACAAAGAACTCGCTTTTGATGCTTCGGAACTTTCCAGCGGTATCTACTTCATCTATGTAAATGTACCGGGTAAGATTAATGAGGTTAGGAAGGTGGTTTTAATAAGGTAGTAAATGCAAAATAATACGGGTATAGATTCAAAATATATTAGAATCAATTGTTAGATGAAAATCTCAATATTTTATGTTTAACGTTGTTTTTACATAAGGTGACTGGATATGAAAAGAACTTTGATACTTTTATTAAGTATAGCCTGTTTGTTGGCAAGCGTGGAGATTCTATTTGCAGAATCTTCATTGATATTGATCGGTGGTGAAGACACTGAATTAAGTGATGAGGGTGTTATCACCGGAAACGGTTCAACGGCAATGGGCGGCGATGGCGCAGCGCTGCTTGATACTTTCATCCTATACTACCAGCCTCTCGGTGAGGGTGAATGGCATGATGAACCTTTTTCCGATCCCCAAGTTTACAGTTTCCTGATGGACATGGTTGACGGTTTAACCGATTACCAGTCCCAGGGACAGCATGGCGCTTTCTGGGATTCACAGGGTCGTAATGACCAGGGGATTTTACCCTGGATAAACCCGGATGATGGTCGTTATAACAACGAGTACCTGCCAGCCGGCGATGAGCCACTCTACGGTGTAGTTGATGCTGAACCTGAATGGACGATCAATTACTGGGATTGTGATGAAAACGATGAAATTATCTTTATCCACACTATTTTAGCCGGTACTGTTGAAAATTTTATTTATGATGATGATTCCGGTGACGCTACTGCGCTGCTGGTCTCCCTCGAAACAGTCTATCTTGGGTATGGCGATGACGGCGAACAGGGTCCGGGTGAAGTGGAGTATCCTGGCGGAGTTTACCAGGGTTTTGATAGTTTTCGTGAGTCGAGTGGCAGTTATTCCCACCCGGCATTTTTCTTCGAATATGACGGAACAGACAACACCGGAATCCTGACACCTTGCGGAAAAAATATTACTCTGAAAGGCGAAGATGGCTGGGTGAAAGGTTATTACGACCTTATCCAAGATGCGATTGATGCTTCTGAAGATGGCGATACGGTTCTTGTCAGCCAAGGCATATACATTGAGAATATAGATTTCAGCGGTAAAGATATCATCGTGGGGAGCCTTTATTTGACAACAGGCGAGAACGAGGATATAGAATCAACCATTATTGATGGTGACGAAATCGCTTCGGTTGTGACATTTGATGATGAAGAGACCGAAAATGCCGAGTTAGTTGGATTTACTATACAGAATGGTTTCGTAGATGTTAACGGCGGTGGAATAAGGTGTTCGACTTCCTCACCTACAATAAGAAATTGCGTTGTATCAGATAACGGTGTCGGAACCCGTGGTGGTGGAATAAGCTGTGAACCGGAAGCAAATCCGCTTATCACAGATTGTATCATCAGCAATAACAGGTCGAACAGCGGCGGTGGTGGAATCTGGTGCGGTGATAATTCCAGCCCAGTAATCACTAACTGCCAGATTGTTATGAACGAAGCCGGCTGGAATGGCGCGGGGATAAATATGTATATGGACTGTGCACCCGTTATTACTGACTGCCGCATCTATGACAATATCGCGATGCACAAGGGCGGGGGAATTATTGTCAGCGAAGGTTGCAGGCCGATTATTTCCAATTGCGTGATTTCCGGCAACACATCTGTGGACAACGGCGGCGGAATTACTGTCGAACGTCAAGCAACACCTATTTTCAGACGATGTCTAATCACTGAAAATGAAACTGTAAACTTCGGTGGTGCTGTTGCTTGTATTGAAGATTGTTTTCCTTATTTTGTAAACTGCACTATCTATGGAAATACTGCCCAGGAGGGACAGTGTGTTTTCTTCTTCTCAACCTCAAATGCAATCCTGTACAACACCATTCTGTGGGATAATGAACCTGGGGATATAATATTCGAGGCGGAAGTTGATGAAAGTATGATTGTTATCGCACATTCCGACATCGAAGGCGGAGAAGACATCATTGATACCAACGAAAACGGCGAGGTACATTGGTTTGACGGTAATATTGATGAAAATCCTCTTTTTGTTGACGAAGATAATAACGATTTCAACTTGACAATAACGTCGCCATGTGTTGATTCTGGCGATGAACTATTTATCTGGGGGAACGACACCCTGATAAATGTGACTGGAGATTATTCTGGCATCGAACCGGATATGGGCGCGTTTGAGTTTATCGGTTCTTCACCTCTACCCTTCAACCTGATCTCACCTGAAAACGAGTACATCTCCACATCACTTGAAATCACCCTTGAGTGGGAAGCAACGACAGATCCTGATGAAGGAGATGAGTTCAGTTACCAGGTATTCGTAAGCACCGATTCATCGAATTTAATCGAAAACCTGGAAGTAGATACGACAGTTACATCAGTCACCTTTACCGGCGAAAATGGCGCAACCTACTGGTGGACAGTTAAAGCACAGGATATTCACAGCGATGGAACCTGGGCGGATGAAATCCGCAACTTCAGCATTGAAATAGACGCTGTTGATCAAATAAGCTCGAGCACAATTCCCCAAAAATTTGAGATATCATCCGTTTATCCCAATCCATTTAATCCAACCCTGGTAGCAGTCATAGGATTACCCCAGACTTCGCATTTAAAAGTATCAATTTTCAATGTGCTTGGCGAGCAGGTGGCGATTGTCGCAGACAATCGATTTTCATCGGGGTATCATAGATTCACTTTCAATGCTGATGAGCTTTCAAGCGGAATTTATTTTATGCACGTCAGTGTGCCGGGAAGAATGGATGAAGTGAGGAAGGTTGTTTTAATGAGGTAGAAGTAGGCGCGGGTCTCCGAACCGCGCATTTTGTGGTCAATATCTGCACGAGTCTCGAACCGCGCATTTTGTGGTTAATTTGTGCGCGGTTCGGAGACCCGCGCCTACATTGATAGAAATTGATATGTACTAACGGGAGGCAAAGATGAGGTATCATTTCTTAAATATCGTTATCGCAGGATTAGCTGTAATTGCGATAATTTCTGCCGGTTCAGCCCAGGATGACTTCCGTACCTGGGAACCGGGAAATGGTGTAGCTGTTCGGCAGGGATACCATATCGGATGGCAGAGTTATAATTCCAGTGGTGCAGTTACTGACACCAACGGAAATCTCTGTATTGTCTGGTCTGACTCGCGCGCCGGTGACAATGATATTTATGGCCAGATTATAACACCGGAAGGCGACGAAACCTGGAATGAAGACGGCTTACTGCTGGCAAATGGACTTTCACGCCAGGAGCGTCCGCATATTATGGCTACAAGTGATGGTGGTTGGATCCTGACCTGGGTGGATTATCGTTTTGATGTTTATATTGAAGATATTGGCGATATCTGGATGCAAAAATTTAACTCAGATGCCGAACCGCAATGGCAGTACCATGAAGAGCCCATGAGTTGGGGAATCCCTATTGCTCGCATATGGGGAAAGCAGATCGCAGTCCAGACATTCAGCGACGGTGATGGAGGCGGAGTTGCAGTATGGGCGGATGCCCGTAACGGTTCAGCCGACATCTATTGCCAGCGAGTTGATTCCAACGGAGAAGCGCCTGACGGTTGGACAGATTTTGCTGTTTATGATACTACTTATGGCATTGAACAGCCAGGAAACCTGATGGTAGCCGGTGGACCCGAAGCCCAGGGAACGCTGGAGGGTGGTTATTGCGCCGACACTGACGGCGCCGGTGGAATCATTGTTGGTTGGAAAGATACGAGAGACCGGAATAATCAGAATCTCTATGCCCAACGAGTCAGCTTTGAAGGTGAACTGATGTGGGATCCGGTACATCCTGATTCAGCCGACGGAACCCGCGGGCTGCCAATTTGTCTCGAGGATCAAAGACAGGATAGACTGAAACTTTGCTCAGACGGCGAAGGTGGTGCTTTTTTTGTCTGGATAGACAATAGAGAAGACTTCATGGGGGATATTTACGGTCAGCGAGTTGATGCCGATGGCAACATTCTCTGGGCTGAGGACGGAGACAGTATCGTAATCGCTGATGCTGTCCAATATAAACATCGTATTATCAACAGCCCCCCCGGCGAAGCAATTATGATCTGGGAAGACCAAAGAGAAGATTTGTACACCTCAGATCTGCGAATGCAGAAACTCAGCGGTGATGAAGGAATAGAACTCAATTGGGGCGAAGTTGGTCAGGAAACAGACGGCTTGATACTTTGTGATGCTGATTATAATCAAATGAGAGCACGGCTTGTTCAGGATGAGGCTGGAGGAGCCGTAATTTGCTGGCAGGACGAAAGGTATGATGAATACCCAGATCAGGATATCTATGTAAATCGTATCGACGCCGATGGTGAAAAACTGTGGGATGATGGAGATGGGATTCTTGTTTGTGACGCATCGCTTGAACAGACTGGAAACAATGTTCAGGTTATGAGTGATGTGGCGGGTGTTGTCTGGCTTGATTATCGATTCGGATTCTCAGGGCTGTATTATCAAAGGTTTGACCTGGTTAACGGCGAAGAATTGGAAATAAACAATGGTGAATTAATAGTTCAGGGTTTGGATTATAATGCTTTTAAACCTCAATTAATGTTTGACGGAACTGATATTTTCCTAGGTTATGAGGATAACCGTTTAGGAGCATGGGGGAAATATAACTACCTGCACAAGTTAAATCTTGAGACCGGCGAGAATCTCTGGCGTGAAGATGGAATTACTGTGACACCCGGATATCCATTTAATGATGATGATACCGTTAGAATCAGAATGGATTCCGTTGTTTATGCAATGAATAATGATGGCGACATTTTTTCTGCCTGGCATGACAATCGCGATAGTTATTATTACGTAATTGCTGCCCAGAAATTGGACTCAGATGGAAATATTTTGTGGGGTGATCGTGGTTCTGTCGTTGCGCCGCCTGAGGGACCGCAAGGAACACGTGATCAACACAGACCAAAAATTCTCCCGGCAGGCGATGGTGGATTATATGTGGCTTTCATCAAGTACACAGATAGTTTTTATCAGAATATCCTGATCCAGCGACTTGATTCCGATGGAGAACCTCAATGGATAGATAATGAACATAATGCCATTGAAGTGACTGATACACTATATGATCATGTGATTGAAGGGATGAAATATTTTGATGATGGTTCTATCTTGATTGTGTTTAATAGAACGGTGACACCGAGTAATCACGATATATTTGCACAAAGAATCAGTGAAGATGGTGAGCTATTATGGGATGAACCGTTAGCAATATGTACCTATGACAGTACTATACAAAACAGAGCAAAATTGGTAAATGTTCATGACGGCATATTAATAGCATGGGAAGATCAAAGGCGCAGGTCACCAATAAAAGATATTTACGGACAGATAATCAATTCGGATGGAACCGTCCGCTGGGTAGAGAATGGACTTCAATTAATTGCACAGGACCATCAACAGGAAAATATCTCTTTGAGTGTTCGGGAAAACAATTCGTGGACTTTCTGGCTTGCCTGGCAGGACACTCGTGATCCGCGAAATTCTGATATCTATGCGCAGCGATTTGACCTTGAAGGGAACGCAATCTTTGACCCCGCAAGTGGTATAAGAGTGGGAGTTCAGGATGATGATATTGATCAAGATCATCCAAGAGTTTTTGTTGGTAATGAACAGGATGCATACGTAGTCTGGGAACGAGGAAGAGGTTTTCATGTTGATTTATTATACACCCATCTTGACAGTGATGGTGAACCGATCTCTGAAGCATACAGCGGTAATGGATTAATACTCTGTGATGCTCTCCATATGCAGATAAATCCTGTAATCATCAGCGATCGTGAAGGTGGATTTGTCGCAGCCTGGGAGGATTTAAGATCAACTGGAGTTGATTTTCTTTATAACATTTATGCTCAACGAGTAAATGATGGTCTGGTGGGAATAAAAAGTAGTAAACAATCCTTGCCGCTTCAATGGACTTTGAATCCCGCTTATCCGAATCCATTCAATCCGGCAGCAAGAATCAGTTTTGAAGTCCCAGTCAAATCGAGTGTGCAGTTGATTGTGTATGATATCCTTGGTCGGAAGGTTACTGAACTGGTGAACAGGCAGCTTGAATCCGGAAAACATGAGGTTGTCTGGAATGGTTGTGATGCAGCAGACAATCCAGTTTCATCCGGAACATATTTTTACAGGCTTGAAGCAGATGGAGTAGAAATCGTAAGAAAAGCGATATTAATCAAGTAGGCCTGGGTCTCCGAACCGCGCATTCGCGAGCAGCGCAATCACGAACCGCGCAGTCATGCGCAACTTATGCCTGGTTCAGAGACCCAGGCCTACTTCTGGTTCGGAGACCCAGGCCTACATCAAAATGTTTGCATAGTTAATTGGATAGTTGTTATCCTGCTTATCCTTGATATCTTTACGTCCTGTGAATTAGTGAGTGCAATAAAAAGCATTTACAGGATATAAGGATGGTTAGGATGTGAAGGATAAAAGAATACTTTAAGGAAGAGGAAGAGAAAAAGATGAAAAGAGTAATTACAGTTTTCCTGACAGGGAGTTTGATAGCGATACTGACGCCCTTAGTACATGCCCAGATCGGATTCACACCTCAGACTGTTTCTGATGAATTTGATAATCCTTACGGTACATACGCCGCTGACATAGATTCGGACGGTGATATGGATATCCTGGGCGCGGCATTGACTGCTGACGATATCACCTGGTGGGAGAACGATGGCGCACAGAACTGGACAGAGCATACAATTGACGGGAATTTCGATGGCGCTATTTCAGTTTATGCTATCGATGTTGACAGTGACGGCGATATGGATGTGGTCGGCGCTGCATTTGACGGGCATGATATCGCCTGGTTTGAAAACGATGGAGAGCAAAACTGGACGACACATCTCATTAATGGAAATTTCTCTCGCGCTTATTGTGTTTTTGCTATTGACCTTGACGGTGACGATGATATTGATGTATTGGGAGCGGCATCTACTGCTAATGATATCACCTGGTGGGAAAATGACGGTGATGAGAATTTTACCCAGCATACCATAGAAGGGAATTTTACAGGCGCATATTACGTACATGCAGCCGATGTAGATGGAGACGGAGACATAGATGTACTCGGCGCGGCACGTACACTTGACGATATAGTCTGGTGGGAGAATGATGGCGAGGAAGTTTTTACCCAGCATATAATCGACGGAAACTTTGACGGAGCCCGTAGTGTTCTTGCAGTAGATATCAACGGCGACGGTGATATGGACGTACTCGGCACAGCTCGTGACGGCGATGAGGTAACATGGTGGGAAAACGACGGCGGCGAGAACTTTACCGAGCATACAATCTCAGACGATTTCGATGATGCTTTCCATGCTTATGCCACCGATATGGACCTTGACGGTGACGTTGATATAATCGCAGTTGCGATTGTGACCAATGCGATCTACTGGTGGGAGAACGACGGCGAAGAAGTCTTTACAGAACATGTGCTTGTTGAAGACATAAATGGTCCTATCTCAGTATATGCGGTTGATATCGACGGTGACATTGATGTTGATGTAGTTGCTGCCGTAGCAAGAGATGACCAGATTACATGGTGGGAAAACGACCTCGATCCTGTATTGAATTCCAGTTGCGATGGAACAATCACCGATGCGGAAACCGAAGATCCGGTTGAAGATGCAATCGTGAGTATAGGTCCCCGAAGGGACACAACAGATGTTAATGGTCATTATTCCATAGACAATATATTAGATGGTGAGCTTACAGTGCGTATAGTACATGATGATTACACACAATACCGGGCTGAAATTGATATCCAGGAAGGTGAGAACACTTTCAATTTCGAGCTGACACCCCTCTCCCCTGTTTCAGGTCGAATCACCGATGTTGATACCGAAGATCCGGTTGAGGACGCTGAGATCCTGTTTGGGGCTGAAGAAACCACTACTGATGAAAACGGTGAGTGGGAAATCCCGCCCCAGGGGCAGGGTGAATATGATGTATTAATTACGGCTGAACACTACTACAACTATGCTGAAACAGTTGAGGTTGAACAAGGTGAAAACACATTTGATTTCGAACTGATTCCCCTCGCTACAGTCACTGGAACCATCACTGATTCTGAGACAGATTTAGCGATAGAAGGCGCTGAAATCAGCTTTGATGATTTTCTTTATACTGCTGTTTCGGATGAAAACGGGGACTATTCAATCGAAGATGTTGAAGCAGGTGAATACACCCTGCTGATAACTGCAGAAGGTTATTTCGATTATGAAGAAGATGTCGAGATTGATGAACGCGAAAATGTGCTTGACTTTGCCGTTGATATATTGTCAGGAGATTTGACAGGGATAGTGAGTGACGAGTTAACCCAGGAGTTGCTCTTCGGTGCTGCGGTTACAGTCATCGATCCGGAAACAAACGAAATATACCGTGAAGTCCAGACTGATGAAGATGGAGAATACACGGCTGAATCGCTTCATGACGGAATCAGGTACCTTGTTTTTGTAGAAATGGAGGGCTATGCACCGGCGGATACTGAAGAAGTGCTTATCCGTTGGAACCAGGATAATGAGCAGGATTTTGAACTGACTCCTATCTTCGAGCGTGGCATCGCTCAACTGCAAACCGAACAGGATCTGGAAACATGGGTTACGACGACAGGCATCGTTACCCAGGGCACAAACGTCACCGACACAGAGAATACAGATATCTACATACAGGACGATTCAGGCTGGGGAATCCAGGTCTGGAGTGATGATGCGTGGGATCCTGAAAATAATATAAACCGCGGTGATGAGATAGATATCACCGGATTCCTTGTTGAGGTGGATGAAATCACCCGTATCATAAATTTCGATCTGGATGTGATCGGTAATGATAATCCCATGCCGGAGCCATTAGTGGAATCTACCGGTGATATGGCAACTGCCACTCAGCGCGAAGGAACCTGGGGACAGATCAGCGGACAGATCAACCGTGATCCGCCGAATGAAGGCGATTACAGCTTGATTGTTGACGATGGCAGTGGACAGTGCGAAGCACGAATCATAGAAACCACCGGAATTGATCTTTCTGAATTCTCTATCAATGATTGGGGTATTTTTACAGGTGTAATCGGTCTTTCCCGCCAGGGACTTCGCATTATTCCTAATATACAGGAGGACGTTGAACGTATCGCCATCGACCCACCAACAGACCTGACATCAGAACACGAGGTCATCCAGAGTGATACGCTTCGACTTGAAGTAACACTGTCATGGGAGCATGACCACCTCGACGATTGGCTTCGTTTCAAGATTTACCGGGACGAGGAGCATGTAGGTAACACCCAGGAATTAACCTGGTCGGAAACCCATGTCAATCCGAATCCGGGTGAATACGGTAGCTATTCCTGGATTTACACAGTTACTGCGATTTATGACGAAGGCGAATCGGAACATTCAAATGATGCTGAGGTGATTTGGGACGTTACTAATGTCCTTGATCGTCCCTACAGTGGTATCCCGACAAAATGGGCACTGGAAGCCGTATATCCCAATCCGTTCAATCCCGAACTCACCGTATTAGTTGCCCTGCCTGAACAGTCGGAGCTTGATGTACGAATATACAACATCCTCGGAGAACAGGTTGCATTATTAGCAGACGAGAATTTACAACCCGGATATAAGCAACTCACATTCGATGCTTCAGAATTATCAAGCGGTATCTACTTCATCCATGCAATCGTGCCGGGTAAATTTGATGAGGTGAGGAAGGTTGTTTTAATGAGATAAGGATAATTTTTTGATGGAAATTCGTATTGGAAGACGAGACTGACATAGAAAATACTGATGTCACGTTTTTAGTTCTCTAATGTGAGAAAAAATAAACTATTCTGCTGCTATTGCTTTCCCTATTAGAAATCTTTCGTTATATTATATAGGTGTATCTTCTGCGGTCCTAACTAACAGCTTGGAGTAGAATATGAAGATCCTTCCTAAAATCACATTAGTATGGATAGCGCTTTCAGCTATTCTTCCCATTCAAACTCTTGCTCAGATTGAATTCATCGAACACGTCATTACTGATGAATATGATGGCGCAACTTCTGTCTTCGCTTCTGACATTGATAGTGACGGTGATATTGATTTAGTTGGATGCGCCTCACGAGATGAAGAAGTCACCTGGTGGGAAAATGACGGAGATGAGAATTTCACAGAGCATACCATTGAAGGTGATTTTGAAAGTGGATATTCAGTTTTCGCAATAGACCTTGACCAGGATGATGATATTGATGTACTTGCTGCCGGGGCTGGATCTGCACATCTCGGGAGGTTCACCTGGTGGGAAAATGACGGGGATCAAGAGTTTACTGAATACACCTTAGCTACCTTTTACAGTGGCGCTATATCAGTCAGCGCCACAGATATTGACGGTGACGATGATAATGATATCCTTGGAGCGGCATTCGGTAGTCATCGAGTTACATGGTGGGAAAATGAGGGAGACCGGGAATTTGCCGACCATACTGTAGATGGTTCATTCAGACGTGCTTTCTCCGCCATGGCGGCGGATCTTGATGAGGATGGTGATATCGATATCATCGGCGCTGCATCTGAAGATGATGAGTTAAAATGGTGGGACAATGAGGGAGACGAGGAATTTATCGGGCATGTAATCGAGGATGATTTCCACGGGGCATCTTACGCATTTCCGGTTGATCTTGATGAAGATGGCGACTTTGACGTGTTGGGAACGGCAATCTATGAAAATGAAATCGCCTGGTGGGAAAATGACGGGGATAATGAGTTCACAAAACACTCGATTGACGACAACTTCAATGACGCCTGTTGTGTCTGTGCTGAAGACCTGGATAATGATGGTGATATAGATATTGTCGGAGCAGGATCAAATATTTTTACCTGGTGGGAAAATGACGGCAACGAGGATTTAACCGAACACCCTATACGCACCTCTGATGTTATAGATATGCGAACATTCGCAAGGATTTCGGATATTGACCAGGACGGCGATTTCGATATAATCACTGCGGATTGGTACAATGATGATATTGTCTGGTGGGAAAACAGGGGCGCTCCCTTGCCACCAGAACCTTTCAGCCTTGTTTCTCCCAATGAAGACACAGTATGGATTGCCGATACAACACTGGTATGGCACCTGTCAACTGATCCTGATGCAGAGGTTCCTGCGTGTTTTGATGTCTGGGCGGGTACTTCCGAAGATCTTTCAAATGCAATACTTGCAGCCGACAGCATTCCGGATACTACATACAACATCCAAAACCTCGAAGACGATACTATTTACTTCTGGACTGTGCGCGCTACTGATAGCAACACAGACGGAATCTGGGCTGATGACACACTGTCTTTTACTACATATTTTATTGAACCACCGGAAGCGTTCTTGCTTGCGTCACCTGCGGACGGTTTTGAGCTAATCAGTAGCACAGAATTCCCGCTTGATTTTACCTGGTTTGAAGCTATCGATCCCGATCCTGACGATGTATTGAACTACACTCTCGAGATATCCATTGATGCGGAATTTGCCGATCCCGCAGATTTTAATGCCGGGGAAGATATTTTCTTCGAGGTAGAAAACCTGGATATCAACGAATACTGGTGGAGGGTTAAAGCGGAGGACAGGTTTGACTTAGAGGTTTATTCATCTGAGATACGAACCATCAACGTTACGTTAAATGCGAATGAACCAACCCTTAACGGCATTCCAGAAGAATATTGTATCAAAAGTGTTTATCCCAATCCATTCAATCCGGTTTTGACAATAGATATCGGATTACCTGGAGAAGCTGACCTTAAGGTGACGGTCTTGAACTTACTGGGAAAAGAGGTTGGCGTTCTAACCGACAGAAAATTTGAACCGGGTTATCATCAATTCAGCTTCGATGGGCAT